>MDTB01084660.1_pt1 | contig 15662 bp, 23 predicted proteins | sample 811161 | NCBI WGS metagenome assembly MDTB01 (sample SAMN05326650, study PRJNA326480) | marine metagenome | isolation source: seawater | place: Mediterranean Sea | collected 2009 | reverse complement strand
CGCGACCATACCAATGATTCTGCCTACACCATTTCTCAGCTAGTGGACAAGTTATACTTTTAACAAGATCATCAATGTGTTTATTTTTGTCCATTAATGAATCTTCTTTTTAAAGTTGATTTCAGAATGATTAAAAACCTTTGCATAAGATAGTCTCATCAAATTTAATACATGAAGAAAATCTTTAACTTTCTTCTTACCAGGATTTAACCAGGGAATATTTGATTTATCAATTCCCAAATGATTAATAATAAATTCATCAATCATATTCAGGATTTTGTTTCTATCTTCAGGGCTTAATCTAGAAAACATAGCATTTACTACATTTGTAGTATTCTCAGTTGTTACAGTGTCTTTTGATAGTGTTTTTTCTTTCGTACTCATAAGTTTCTCCTTTTTTAAAGTTAAAACTTGAACGAAATGATTTAGTAATAGTTAGGTTTGTTTTCCTAGCATTATTAAACATTACATTACAAGGTTATGTTTAATTAAACTTTTATAACAATAGCTCGTTTAACTAATATCCAAAGCTAACACTTTAAATTTAAATTTTCAATAGTAGTTTTTTTACCTTTTCATCTGGTGATATATTTTCTTGAACTATTCCGTATGTATTATCTCTTACAAAACCTAAAACATCCATAATTTAAACATAACTAAAAAATTATAATACTATATTTAAGGTTTAAAGATAAATAAGTAAGAAAGATATAATACGAATGTGATTATACCTGCATATATAGGATAATTTTTAGGTAATTTTCTACGATCGGTAATGTAAGGTATTGGTATTCTGAAAGCTGAACAAACATTAGTTATCACACCAAGAATTGCTACATATTTAAAAAATTGAACAAACAAATAACCTGGTGCAAAAAAATGTATCAGCAATGCTATAACAAGAGAATATAAAGCCCATAATAATTCTTTAGGCCTAAATTTTTTATTAGACATTAATAATTATTATTTTTTATCTGCAATGTTTAATAGTACTCCACCTATTACACCTAAAATAATTGGAGAAAACTTTCCAATAGTTGGTGGTAAAAACGGAGTGGTATTAATACCAAAAAAAGACAATGCAAAATCGGCAACTGCCCAAAATATAAGGATAGATCCGATGTATCCTAAAATTTTCATACAATAATCTTATCAAATATAAATTTATTTGTCACACACTTGTCACACGAAGGTTGAAATTTTTGAAGAATTTAATTAAGCTTGAATTAAATTAGGCTGATAAAGTAAAGATTTGTGGAGTTTAGTTTGCCGACCCCGGGCTTATGAGTCCTTTGCCTTGAATCTTAAATGGCGTCAATAAACAATTTTAGAAAGATTAAAATTAAATTTTTTGTTTTGACTGCTGTCTATGTGCTGTCAAATTAAATGGAAGATTATTTAGAAATTTCTGCTTCATAAAAATAACACATTTTTTTTTTATTTTAAATTATCCCATTACTTATAAAAGGAGACTTCATTGGCTTACGATGTGGCAGTAATGTTTACCTGCCTGAAATCAATAAAAGACAGTACTAAAATAACTTATCGTTTTAATAATTGTGATTGGGGATGGTTAATATCTGATAAAGAATTAACATCTAAAAAAGACAATGGTGAAATTGAATATGAAAAAACACTTTCGCCACTTGAAATTATCAAAAGATACGAAAGTAAAAAAATTAAAGTTAACAAATCACAAAAAAATAAACTCTTAACATTAAAAAATATTTACAAGCAATATAAAGAATTATCTATTTTAAGTATGTATTTAAAACAAAGAGAAGAAATTAATTTTTTTAATCAATTAATTTATGACAAAAGGCTCATCAATGTCACATTTGAAAAGTTTTGGTGGGAAAGTGGCCTTAACTAAAAGAGAAAAAACGACAAATTTAGATGTGGCTAAAAGTAAAATTTGTTCATAAGTAAATTCATTTGTTTCTAAAGCATATTTTTATCTTTCGACAGTTGTTGCTAGATTGAAGGACTTAATCATATTTAATATTTTATAATTAATTATTGAATTTTGGAACATATTTTTAAATCTTCAATGATGAAATTTTTTTTAAAGTATGATCCTGTTTCTAACAAACTCTTTTTACCATTTTTTTCATATATATTTGAAAGTTTGAGAATATCATCATCAACCAAATTATTTAATTTTGTAATATCAGAACTTTTTTTATTTAAGATTTTATATAACTTATCAGAAAAAAAATTATAATCTTTTTCATACCTTAAGCGAATATTTTGATCCTTTTTTTTAAATTTATTGTTAGACAAAAAGTAGTGCACTGATGTACATCTTTTTAATAAGTATACAGTTCTGCCTTTATCTTCATAATCTTTATTAATTTGTAAATATTTTGTTAAAGATAAAAATGCATCGGAATGTGATTTTGAACCCAAAATAATAATAAATACAAAAGAATAAATAAATAATCTCATATAGATATTTTTAAATATTTATTTAAAAAAGAAAACTATTTCTTTGGATGCAAAGCTTTTTTTAGTTTTTCTATGCTCACATTAAGCTCTTTAGAAGCGTTTTCAAAATCTGGCGGGGGTGGGCCTAATGCTTTTTTAATTTTCCTAGTAGGTATGCCTAATATTTTTGAAGCATGTTTAAAATCTGGTCGACCCATTTTCCCTTTCTTATTATATGATATTGACCTTGGACAACTCGCAGATCCTTTAGATCCTTTCATACCTGGGCCTCTTTTTTTTTGCTGAAAATTTGATGATATTGGTTTTGCTTTATAAGAGCCCATAAAAAATGGGAAATCTATTGTAGCGTGATAATGATACTCTCCACCGTGATTGTGACCATTAGATTCATCTATGGTAGGTTTATGCTTATACCTATCTGCAAGACCCATTATCTTAATTCCATCAAAAGACCAGCCAACTTGTTCATTCGGATCAAGAGCAATTTTTTTTCCATTACTGTTTAATAAACATAGCGGTGCAAAATGATAATGATACATTCCTTCGGGGTCTGTATGAGCAGCGCAAGGTCCAACTTGTCGATTATAAGGAGCAATTTTATTTTTTGAATCGTAAGGACCCGCTATCACTATACCATTAATAGTCACTCCTATTTCTTGCATACTTTTTGTAATTTTTTTTGGTTTTTTTTCATAAAATTTAATCTTTTTCGGTATTTTAAATGTATAAGACTGCTTCTTTGCACAATTAGGATTGTTTCTATACAATTTATGATCGGGAATATTATTAGTCTTTATAATTAAGTACTTTTCAGTCTCTTTAATTTGTACGTCATTTTTAAATTTAACTTTATATTCCCCTCCATCACGCATTCTTGGCCACATTCCTTTTGTAGCTTTCTGAATCTCACGAATATCGCCTTTTAATGACGAGGCATTTTTATAATCTTTTATTGAAGCGTTATTAAAACTTACCTCAGACATAGCGCTTGAGGACATAAAAAAGATATAAATTAATATAATTTTTATAAAATTTTTCATTTTTATAATTATATTAATTTGCAGATTTTTTTTCCAACCTTTTTTTATGCAAGATTGGCTCAGTGTATCCAGATGGTTGTAATTTACCCTCAAAAATTAAATCGCAAGCTGCTTTAAAAGCAATCGAACCATCAAAGTTTTGAGCCATTGGAGAATAGTTTTGATCTTTAGAATTTTGTTGATCAACAATGCTTGCCATTTTTTTCATTGCTTTTAAGACCTGTTCTTTTGTACAAACTTGATGATGTAACCAGTTAGCAATATGCTGGGATGAAATTCTTAAAGTTGCTCTATCCTCCATTAAACCTATATTATTGATATCTGGTACTTTAGAACAACCAACTCCTTGATCAATCCATCTAACAACATAACCTAAAATTCCTTGGCAATTATTTTCGATTTCTTTTTCAATTTGATCGGCTGGCCAATTTGGTCTATCTGTAATTGGGATATTTAGAATGTCATCTAAATTTGCTCTTTCACGAGTTGATAATTCTTTATGTTTATCAAAAACGTTTACTTGATGATAATGAGTAGAATGTAATGTTGCTGCAGTTGGTGATGGAACCCATGCGCAATTTGCACCAGCATTAGGATGTCCAATCTTTTGTTTCATCATATCTTGCATTTTATCAGGCATAGCCCACATACCTTTGCCTATTTGTGCTATACCCGAAAAGCCACACTCTAACCCAATGTCAACATTCCAGTCTTCATAAGTATTCAACCAAGTTGACTTTTTCATTTCACCTTTAAAAATCATTGTACCTGCTTCAAATGAAGTGTGCATTTCATCGCCAGTCCTATCTAAAAAACCTGTATTAATAAATACAATTCTATTTTTTACATTTCTAATACATTCTTTTAAATTTACTGTAGTTCGTCGCTCTTCGTCCATAATACCTATTTTAATGGTATTAGGATTTAACTTTAGTACTTCCTCAACTTTTCTAAAAATTTTATCAGTAAAAGCCACCTCTTCTGGTCCATGCATTTTTGGTTTAACAATATACACTGAACCTTTTCTTGAATTCATTTTCAATTTAAAATCATGCTTAGCGCACATGACGGTTATAAAAGCATCCATAATACCTTCTGGTACCTCTGAACCATCATTTAGTTTAATAGCAGGGCTAGTCATTAAATGACCCACATTTCGAATTAACAATAAAGACCTGCCATGAAGTTTTATCGGATTTCCATCTCGGTCAAAAAACTCTTTATCAGAACTTAATTTTCTAAATACTGTTTTACCGCCTTTTTTAACTTTGGCCTGTAAATCACCTTTCATAATACCCAGCCAATTGGAGTAACATCTTATTTTATCTTCGGCATCAACAGCAGCAACTGAATCTTCTAAATCCATGATAGTTGATATTGCTGACTCAATTATAATGTCACTGATATTTGCCTTATCTACTTTTCCAATTAAATGATTGGCATCAATTCTTATCTCAACATGTAGATTATTATTTTTAAGTAGTATTGATTTTAAATTTTGCTTGTCACCGTCAAAACCTATAAACTTATCAGAAGATTTAAGTTTTGAAAAAGAGCCATTATCAAATTCAATTTTTAAATTACCATTGTCCACATTAAATTTTTTGACTTTTTCCCAACTGCCATTTTCAATTTTAAAATTAACATCAAGAAATTCTCTGGAAAGTTCGATAACCTTTTTACCACGCTGAGGATTGTATCCTACTGACTTTTCGCATCCATCTTCCTCGCTTATAAGATCGGTTCCATATAGTGCGTCATACAAACTTCCCCATCTCGCATTAGCTGCGTTTAGTGCATATCTTGCATTATCTATAGGAACAACTAATTGGGGACCAGCTATTTTTGAAATTTCGTCGTCAACATTTGTAGTTTGAATTTTAAAATTGTCTTTTTCTTCAACAAGATAACCAATTTCTTTTAAAAAGTTTTTATACTCATCTGGTTCAATTTTATCTTTATTAAGTATATGCCACTTATTTATTTTTTCTTGAAGTTCCGATCTCTTTTTCAGTAGTGCTTTATTTTCTGGAGCCAATTCATTTATAACTTTTACAAAATTTTTCCAAAAATCTTCAATGGAAATATCAGTGCCAGGGATTACTTTTGAGTTAATAAATTTATATAATTCGCCACTTATTTGAGTTTGATCGATAACAATATCTTTTGTGCTCGTAAAAACAGAAAAAATTTTACTCAGAAACATAAATTTAATGTATTAATGCAATATTAAAAGTCAATTTATTATTATACTAAGAGTGTATTTATAAAATAATCGAATTATTTTTTAGAAGCTAAATACTCGCTGTAAGTGATGCTTTTGTCTTTATTTTTATCAATTAATTTAAACTTTTTTTTGCCAACTGACTTATCTTTAAAATAATAAAGATACTCTCTCAAAGAAATCTTTTTGTTACTATTGTAATCAATTTCAGCGAATCTTATTTGTACTGCTTTTTCATTAAAACTTGGAGAATTTATTGCTTTTTTCTTTTTTGGTATATTAAGCTTCACTTCTTTTGTTTGTTTAATGTCAGAGACCTTGCTCTCTCTTACCTCTTTCGCAGGAATTTCTGTCTTATTAACTGCTTTTTTTTGATTACCACTCGGGAAAGCCATAACTATAACTGCAAATGCTATAGCTGCAGATGCAGCATAAATTAATATGGTGTTTGACTTCCGAACTCCTTTTTTATTTGCGCTTTTTGTTTTGCTTTTTTTTGAAGATTTTTTGTATTTGCTTTTTCTAACCATAATTTATTATTCAGCTAATAATTGAATGAACGAATTTGGTCAACATTAATTTCCAACAATATGCGCCAAAATGGTTCTATTTTGCTTATTTAGCCTATGTTCAAATAAATATATTCCTTGCCAAGTTCCAAGGATTAATTTTTTTGATTTGATGCTCAAAGATAAATGTGTATTTGTTAATGCTGTTTTAATATGTGCTGGCATATCATCTTTTCCCTCACTATTGTGAATATACAAATCAGGAATCATTGGTGCGATATTATTGAAAAAATTTAACAAATCTTTTTTAACGTCTGGATCTGCATTTTCTTGAACTGTTAATGATGCGCTGGTATGTAAAATACTAAGATTTAAAATGCCTTCATTAATAAACGAAGTTTTAATGAAATCAATTATTTTATCTGTGATCTCTATAAGCTGTTGTCCATCTGTTTTAATTTTAATATTTTTAAAATATTGTATCATATTAAAATATAGACTGCAGTTATAACTAATAGTATAGCCATCATAACTTCAAAGAATTTTTTAATTTTATTATTAGAAATAAAAGTTCTGATTGAATAACCAAATCCAGCCCATGTGATAACTGAGAAAATACACATCAGAGGTGCCGATAAGGAAACAAATAAAGTTGCTTTAATAAAATTCTCTTCAATTGGAAAGAAAACAGTAACAACAGTAAGGGCAACGATCCAAGCTTTAGGATTTAAAAATTGAAATAGTAAAGCTTCATAAATTTTCATAGGTCTACCAGAACTACTATCTTGCTCTTGAAAACTAAATGATCCAAACATTTTATAAGAAAGATAAAATAAATAAGCGCACCCTAAAAATTTTAGAATATACTGAACTTCAGGAAATTTTTGAAACAAAACGCCAAGTCCAAAACAAACGGAAATAATTTGGACAAAATGACCAATGGGAATGCCAATCATATGAGGAATTGTTTTTTTGAAACCAAATTTTATTCCTGAGATGGCTAACATTGCATTATTTGGTCCGGGCGTCATAAACATAATAAAATAATATGTAATCAGACCGACAAATAGTTCGGTAGAAATCATGGTGAAACTATAAATTATTTATTAGTAAATAATAGCTACAAAAGCTATTACGAAAGCTGCTGCTGCTGAAACAAATAAAAAATTATGAACTTTTTCTTGCTTTCTCTCTTTTGCTCTGTCTTCTTTTAAATGAAAGTAATCTATATTAGTTTTATGTGTTTTTTCATTTTTAGTGAAATCAAGGCTTTGATTTTTTTTAAAATTTGACTTCATATTCATAGTAGTAAAATAAATCAAAATCTGATAAATACAACCCTTAATTTAATTAATAATATAATCATGGGTTATCCAAAAAAACATAGGGGTCGACGAAAAATCGGTTCAAAAAGAAGACGAAGTAGAAGAAAAAATAAAAAAAAGTAGCCTATTTACTGGTCAACTCTATCCAACCACCACCGAATATCCTTGTGCCAAGATCATCTCTTTTGTAAAAGACACAAGCCTGACCAGGTGAAACACCCGCCTCTCCTTTGTCTAAAACTATTTTTTTACCCTCGTTTAAAATTTTACAAGATATTAAATTACCAGTAGACCTAACTTTCACAAAAAAATTTCCAATTAATTCATTTGATTTACATAATAAATTTATATTTTTTAAAAAAATATTTTTTACAAGAAGGTCATCTCTTGAACCAACTACTACCTCATTTTTTTTTGAATCAATATTTATTACAAAGTAAGGCTCAGATGAAGACACTTTAATTCCTTTTCTTTGACCAATGGTAAAATTTGCAATTCCGTTATGTTTTCCTACAACATTGCCTTTAATATTTAATATGTCACCCTTATTAAAAGCTTCTGGTTTTAATTTCTCAATAATTGTTTTGTAATTACCATTTGGTACAAAGCATATATCTTGGCTATCAGGTTTATTTGCCACTTGAAGATTTAAATCTCTGGCGATATTTCTTGTCATCGATTTAGATAATGAACCTAACGGGAATCTTAAGAAATTTAGCTGTTCTTGAGTTGTGTTAAATAAGAAATAACTTTGATCACGATTTAAATCTTCGGGACGATACATTTTTGCACATGAATTAAAAACTCTCTTAACGTAGTGCCCTGTAGCCAAAGCATCAGCATCTAAGTTTTTAGCAGACTTAAAAAGATCTCTAAATTTAACAGTTTGATTGCAATCAATACACGGTACCGGGGTTTCTCCATTAACGTAACTTTCAGCAAATTTTTCTATAACCTCCTCTCTAAAGATAGATTCATAGTTAAATACTTCATGTTTAATATCTAACTGATCACAAACTCTTTTTGCATCATAAATGTCTTTTCCAGCACAACAAGTTCCTCTTGATTTTCCAATTTTTCCATAATCAAATAATTGAAGCGTAATACCAATAACATCATATCCCTGTTTTTTAAGAATAGCGGCAACTACTGAAGAATCAACACCTCCAGACATTGCAACTACTACTTTAGTCTTAGATTTTTCTTTATCAAATCCTAGAATATTGTTTTCTAAAATCTCTGAAGTTGCTAAACTCATAACATCGGTATATCACGATAATTATATTTTAAAATGCGTGTATATGACTTTGATCCAGGTGACCTTGTAATAAATCCATTAAATAAGGATTGGGGTATTGGACAAGTCCAATCTATTGTAGATGATAAGGTCACGGTCAATTTTCAAAATGTTGGAAAAAAAAACGATTAACGGCCAAAATATTATATTAGAGAGATATAGTGAAAAAAATTAACTTAGAAAATTTAGTAAAAAAAACTCATTCCAATAATTTATAAAGCTGGGTCTGTATCTATTGACTATTCAAAAAAATTAAAAATTTTAATTAAAAGCGATGGAACACCAGTGTCTAATGGAGATTTAGAGGTGGACAAAATTTTACAAAATTATTTGAAAAATAATTCTCCAAATATTGAGATTATCTCTGAGGAAACTATAAAAAATACTGAAATAAAAAAAAGAAAAACATTTTGGTTAATAGATCCGATTGACGGAACAAGTTCTTATATTAAAGGAGGGTCTGAGTATACAATCAATGTTGGTTTAATTATTAATCACAAACCCGCCGCAGGTATAGTTTATGCTCCGAAAAAAAAGAGGTTATTTTATGCTTATGGAAAAAATAAAGCTTATGAAATTTTCAATAAAACAAAAAAAATTAAATTAAACTGTGAAAAAAAATTATCTCGAGAAAAAATTGCACTTACCAATTCTACAACACCATCAAATACCATAAAAAAATTATTAAAAAAATACAAAATTAAAAAATTTGTAAGTATGAGAAGCTCTTTAAAATTTTGTATGATTGCAAGCTCTGAGTTTGATTTTTACTCAGCTAAACCAAGGGCAAGAGAATGGGATTATGCTGCTGGTCACGCAATAGCTGAAAGCGCTGGAGCTATAATAAGAACTTTCCAAAATAAAAAGATATTATATGGAAAAAAAGGGCTCAAAAACCCCTCCCTATTAGTTAGGAGAAATTCTAAAATCAAATGACCAAAACTATTTTAATAATTTTAATAAGTGTTTCAATTTTTGGTATTTTAGTATTCAGCATAGTAAGACAAATTATGCAAAAAAAAATTGATGAATTGGTTAAAAAATCAAAAAAAACAAAAAAAAACGAAACCTTAAAGTTTTTTTTCGTAAATTTTTAGTTGCTTACTATCAAGTGCCAATATTTCTTTTGAAAGATCATAACTAAAACCAGATCTGGCTAAAACTCCCATATCTTTTTTATAAAAAATCTCTTTATTTGCGTCCGGTCTATAAGGCCCAATCCTTCTTTTCTTACAAATTCTAATTGCAGAGTAAAAATCAGGATTAATATGGTCATTTTGAATTTTTTCTATTGTCTTTCTCAGAAGGTCGCCTGAAATTCCTTTTTGGGAAAGGTGTTGTTTAATTTTATTTAGGGAGTAACCTCGTTTTAAAAAATTTTTAGATTTTATCTCAGAGTATAAACTGTCATTTAAAATTCCTTTATCCTCTAAATCACTTAAAACAGTTTCAATTTTTTGTAAAATATCACTTTTTTCTACTGAATTACTTTGAGTATCAATTGCTTTTCTAAAAAGATAAATTTGTAAGCTTTTTTTAGAAGGTTGATATTTATCAAGGTACTTTAAAGCCAATTCCTTTATTTCTTCAACGGTTTCTAAATTTTGATAGATTGATTTAGATTGATTCATATATAAAATGCTAGAATAACATATGATTGAATCTATCAAAGATTTTTTTACTCTAGAAATGATATACCAAGTCACAAATATTGGGGTTATTCCTTTGTGGTTGTTGATTATTTTTGTGCCACACTCTAAGATAACTCAAGGATTAACAAATAATCTTTTTATACCATTGATCATGGCGTTTACATATGGTTACTTAATTTTAGAGCAAATATATCCTTCAGGTATATTTAGTGATGTTGTAAAAAAGGATCCAACAGGTTTACTAAATGGATTTAAACACAACCCATTCGATGTTCTAAATAATTTTAAACTTTATTTGGGATTAGATGAATTGATGACTTTAATGGATGACACTCTATTTATTTTAATTTTTTGGATTCATTTTTTTAGTAATAAGTCTGTTTTTGGGAATTTGGATAGCTAACGATGCTATCAAATATAATATTCATAAATTTATCGTATGTTTTCCGCTTATTTTAACGTACTTTAGTGGTCCAATAGGCTTAATTTTATATTTAATATTAAGGCTATTGATTGCTCAAAGATTTAGATTGCATGATTAATGAAAAAAATTGAATTTTATTTTGATATTAGTAGCCCTTATTCTTATTTGGCACACGAACAAATCAAGTTATTTGAAAGAGATAATAAATTTAACATAATTTTTATGCCCATTTTACTTGGCGGACTTCATAAAATGGCAAATATCACGGCGCCTGGATTGAACCCCTCTAAAGCAAAACATATGATTAAAGATTTAAAAATTTGTGCCGATTGGTACAAAGTCAAATTTCAATTCAATAGATATTTCCCGTTAAAAACACTTAATATAATGAGAGGGGCAATTGTTGCCGAGAAAGAAGGATTTATAAGAAATTACAGTGAAAGATTTTTTAAAGCAGCTTGGGTAGATTCTTTAAATCTTAATGATAATAAAATTATGGAAAAATTTATTAAAAACATGGATATTAATCCTAAAATTTTTTTTGAAAAAATTAATGATCAAAAAATAAAAGAGGAACTAAAAAATAGGACTGCTTTAGCATTTAAAAAAGGTGTATTTGGTGCTCCAACATTTATAATAGGATCAAAAATGTTTTTTGGTCAAGATAGGTTAGAGTTTGTATATCGCGAGGCTAAAAAATAATTAATCAATTTCTTCAATTTCGAAACCTTCATTTTTAATTGCTTCAAATCCACCACGAATATGACAAACATTATCAAAACCCATTTCTTGAATCGCTTTTGTAGCCAAGGCACTTCTCCAATTAGAAGCGCAATATAATACTTTCGTTTTTTCTGGGGAAACTTCTTTTTTATAATAAGGACTTTCTGGATCTAACCAAAACTCTAACATTCCTCTTGGCATATGTTTTGCGCCAATAACTTTGCCAGTTTTTTTTATTTCTCTTATATCCCTAATATCAATTAAAATTAGATCAGGTTTTTTTTTCTTTAAATCTCTTAATTCAGAAGGTGTAATTGTGCTGATTTTATCCATAGCCTCTAGAACAAGTTGTTTTGAGGTTTTTAATTTCATATTATAATTATTATAAATTTTTATAAAAATGATTAAAGAAAATAAAATACTTAAAGATTTTAAGTTACCATCAACAAGCGGTAAAACCTTTCAATTAAAAAAGAATTAAAAAAAAATTTAATAATTTATATATATCCCAAAGATAATACTCCTGGATGTACAACAGAATCGGTTGAATTTGCTAAATGCTACGAAAAATTTAAAAAAATTAATGTACAAATATTTGGCTTATCTAAAGATAGTATTGATAGCCATTTAAAATTTAAAATGAAGTATAAATTTCCATTTGAACTTTTATCTGATGAAGAATTACAAGTAATAAAAATGCTTGGTGCATGGGGTGAAAAAACAATGTATGGAAAAAAATTTATGGGGGTAAAAAGAACAACGATTCTGATAGGTAAAAATCAAAAGGTTATTAAAATTTGGAAAAATGTTAAAGTTAAAGATCACGTAAAAAATATTTTGGAATATACTAAAATTATTTAAACTAAGTTACTCTTAATTTTGTTAAAAACAGTTTCAATATCTAATCTTCTCATGCCCTCTCTATCGCGATTTATCTCATTTTTATAACCCTGTGGGATTATGGGTATAATATTACTATTTTTTAATTCAGTAACCCTATCATTTGCGATTAAACCAAAAGTCTTCACACCCAAAGCGGATGAAAGATTTAGTGGTCCAGAGTTATTACCTACAAAATAATTTGAATGTTTAATTACTTTAACAACTTGAATTAAATTGAAAGACGAACAATCATGAAAAACATTTTTGCCAGATAAATGTATTATTTTTTTAATTACATGTTGATTTTTTGGACTTGATATTAAGTAAATTTTTTTTGCCAAATTTGTATTGATTAATTTATTTGCTAACTCAGCGAAATTTTCCTCAAACCACATTTTAAATAACTCAAAGGAGTCGACACCAAAAGAAACTGTAGTTTCATTATTATTTTCTATTTTTGGTTCTACATTAATTAAAGTTTCTTTTTTTATAATTAAAGAAGGTATAGTTTCAAAAATTTTATAATTATTATTTTCTAACATTTTTTTTGATTGATCAGAATAATCTAAATTTTGATAATCCTCATACGTTAAAAAATTTTTATTTGTGAGCCATTTTTTTTGGTTTTTTATTCCTGGACCAATTATATTTTTTATATTTGCAAGTTTAGCGGCAATGGCGGGGCTAGAGATTTTATCTAGAATGAATACATGGCTAAATTTTTCTTTTTTAAAAAAAAGGTATAAATTTAAAATTTCGATAAAATACCAAATTTTTTTTCTAAACTCGCAATAAAATACCTTATTGACAAAATCATTGTCTTTTAGAATGTCTTTTGCTTGAGTCTTAGACCTTGTGATAAGTGTGACTGACTGTTTAAAATTTCTACTTATTGATTTTATATAAGGTAATTGCCAAATCAAATCGCCAAGTTTGTGATGAGAGTAGACAACGGCAATTTTATATATTTTTTGTTTCAAATTATTATTTTTTTATTTTGAAAATTGATTTTTTTTATACCTAGAAAAAAAAGGATTGTTTTCAAATCTGTAAATTTTATTTGAGTAGAAATACTTTTTTTTACAATATCATGAGCGTAGTAACCCACCCCGAGACCAGAATTTTTTAACATTTCAATATCATTAGAACCGTCTCCAACTGATACCATTTCATTAAAGTTCAAATTTTTTTCTTCAAATAATTTTTTCATATATTTATATTTTGAATTTTTTTCCCCATTAATCAAATTATATTCGCCTGTAAAACAGTCGTTGTCGTCAAAAATAAACTGGTTACTTATGATGTTGTGAAATCCAAGTTTTTCCCCAACATAAGTTGATATTGGCTCAAAACCTCCCGTAACTAGGTTGCTTATTAATCCGTGACTATTCAAAGTTTTAACTAAAATATCTCCACCGGGATTAAATGTAATTACATTTTTTACTTCATTGATTAAACTTTTTGGATACCCTTTTAAAATTTGAACTCTATTTCTAAGTGTTGTTCTTAAATCGATTTTTCCCTCCATTGCTAATTTACTTGTTTCATCAATATTATTTCTAACCCCTGTTAACTTTACAAGTTCATCTAAAGTTTCATTAGCAATTATGGTTGCGTCCATATCGCATAATAAAACTTTGAATTGTGTATCTGTTTTTTCCTGTATACAAAAATCTACTTTTATAGAATCTAACGTCTCTTCAATATCCTTTGATTTAATACTATCATATTTCGATAGTGTTAACCTTACAGCATTTTCTGCTAGAACTTCGGTATCTTTGATTGAAATATTAAAATTATTTATACAAAATTTCTTAACTTCATCCTCACTAAAACTTTCGCGCGCAACTAATGTGAGTAGTTTAGGACTCATTAAAAGTTAAAGGTTTTACCTGAATTACTAATGGTAATTTTTTTATTTGATCAATAACATTTTCTTTGATTTCATTATCTGTAGAAATCAGTGCAATCGCTTCACCTCCAGAATTTTTCCTGCCTAGATTGAAAGTTGCTATATTGATCTGATTATCTGCTAAAATTTTGGATAAATTACTAATAAACCCAGGCTTATCTTCATTGCTAATATATAGATTGTATTTTGAAAGTTCCGCTTCAATTTTAATCCCTTTGACATTGACTATTCGTGGTTTGCCTCCAAATAACGTACCAGAAACTGACCTAGTTTGTTTTTCTGTTTCAATTGTTAATGTAATGCATGATTGATACTCACTAGCTTTCTCGTGTTTAATTTCGGTAATTTGTATTGATTTGTTTTTAGCTACTACAACTGAATTTATTACGTTTACTCCATCAAAATTTTTTTTTAGCAAAGAGAAAATAATTGTCTGTATTAGTGGCTGAGTATTAATCTTTGAAACCGCTCCCTCAAATTCTACTTCGATTTTTTTAATAGCATTTTCGGTTAATTGACCTGCGAAACCACCAAGTTTTTCTGATAACTTTAAATAAGGTTGTACCATATTATAATCTGAAGCAGTTAATGAGAATGTGTTTACCGCGTTTGTAATTGCGCCAGTTTTTAAGAAGTCAGATATTTGTTCTGCAACTTGAAGGGCAACTTTTTCTTGAGCCTCAGTGGTCGAAGCGCCTAAATGTGGTGTCATAATTAAGTTTTTAGTACCAATTAGTGAACTATTTGTTGGGGGTTCGTTGACAAAAACATCTAAGGCAGCGCTTGCGACATGCCCACTTTCTAAATTTTCTTTTAATGCGTCTTCATCAACTAATCCGCCTCTGGCACAATTGACTATTCTCACACCCTTTTTCATAATTTTAAAAGCATTCTTATTAATAATATTTTTTGTCTTTTCAGTTAAAGGTGTGTGTATTGTGATAAAGTCTGAACGTTTAAATAACTCTTCTAGTTCTACTTTTTCAATACCCATTTCTTTAGCTTTTTCATTTTGAAGAAAAGGATCAAACACAATGACTTTAAACTTTAGTCCTAATGCTCTATCCACTACAATTGATCCGATATTTCCACAGCCAATTACACCAAGAATTTTTCCTGTGACCTCGACACCTTTTATTGAGGATTTTTCCCATTTTCCTTCATGTGATGTTTTATCTGCATATGGAATTTGTCTTGCTGTAGATAACAATAGAGTAACAGTATGT
>MDTB01083606.1_pt1 | contig 15662 bp, 15 predicted proteins | sample 811161 | NCBI WGS metagenome assembly MDTB01 (sample SAMN05326650, study PRJNA326480) | marine metagenome | isolation source: seawater | place: Mediterranean Sea | collected 2009 | reverse complement strand
GGTATGGTCAGGCAACGTTTGCCTCGGAAGTTGAACTGGGCGATGGGACGGCAACCGTCACACGTGAAATTGATGGTGGTCTGGAGACCATCACCGTGAGATTGCCGGCCGTCATCACAACAGACCTGCGGTTGAACGAACCGCGATATGCGTCACTCCCCAACATCATGAAGGCGAAGAAAAAGCCCATTGACACTTATACACCGGCGGATCTTGGCGTCGATGTCACACCATCCATCAAAACACTGAGGGTGTCACCGCCCGCAGAGAGGCAGGCCGGTATCGTCGTTGAAACGGTTGAAGAACTGGTCGACAAACTCAAGAACGAAGCGAAGGTGATCTGAACATGAGTATTCTCGTTATTGCAGACAACGACAATGAGTCCATCAAGGCATCTACACTAGTGACTGTTGCCGCTGCGCAGCAGATCGGTGGCGACGTTGATGTTCTTGTGACAGGTGCAGGATGTAGCGCAGCAGGAGAGGCTGCTGCAAAGATCAGCAGTGTTAACAAGGTGCTGGTTGCCGACAATGATGTCTACGGACACGATCTGGCTGAAAATCTCGCCGCACTGGTCGTCGAACTGGCTTCTGGCTACAGCCATATCATGACCTCCACGACCACCAGTGGTAAGAACTTCCTGCCACGTGTTGCAGCGTTGCTCGATGTCGGTCAGATCTCTGAAATCACTGGGATCATCAGCGAAGATACGTTTGAACGCCCTATCTACGCAGGAAATGCGATTGCAACGGTTCAGTCTTCCGATAGCGTGAAGGTGATCTCGGTTCGCGGAACGGCCTTTGATGCTGTGAGTGCGGATGGTGGTAGTGCTGCCGTTGAAAGCGTTGTTACGGTTACCGACGCCGGTGTTTCAAGCTGGGAGCGGGAGGAGATTGTTGAGCGCGACCGGCCTGAATTGACAGCCGCCAGTGTGATCATCTCGGGAGGTCGTGGCATGCAGAACGGCGAAAACTTCAGCCTTCTGGAAAGCGTCGCAGACAAACTGGGTGCAGCAGTTGGTGCTTCACGTGCAGCCGTGGATGCGGGTTTTGTTCCCAACGACATGCAGGTGGGGCAGACCGGCAAGATTGTCGCGCCTGATCTCTACATCGCTGTCGGTATCAGTGGAGCCATTCAGCACCTCGCGGGGATGAAAGACAGTAAGGTCATTGTGGCGATCAACAAGGACGAGGACGCACCAATCTTCCAGGTGGCGGACTATGGTCTGGTGGCAGACCTGTTCAAAGCGGTACCTGAGATGGATGGGTTGCTCTGATTTGAGGCACGCGATAGGTGAGTGTGATCGCAATCCTGCCTATCAAATTGGTTGAAATGGTTTAAAAAACCCAGCATGTGCGGGGTTTTTCGTTATTGATCACCCCGTTTTTTGCATCTGTTTTCGTGCCTGTTTCGTGTTGGGGGTCAGTCCTGAAGAAGATCGCTGACGACCTGCTCAATGATGGCGGTGGTATTGGCACTGATTGCAACCTGGGCATTGCTGTTTTCCGAATTCGCGATACCGCCACCGACGACCGAACCTCGAAGATCACACAAGGTCATGCCGCGCGTGTGCGTACCCATGCACTCGACGACCACGTGTAGCGGCTGATACTCAATCCATTCAGGGTTGATATAGGGGATCAACGCACAGGTGTCATGCATGGGGGCATGGGAACGTTCGTAGGTACTGGTTTGCCGATCTAGATAGAACTGCAACGCACCCGCAAGTTCCCGACCGATTCCTGTACCAGCATGCAGTTTGTCGAGTTCCGTTTGGGTAATGCCAAAAGTCGACGTGACATTCAATCCCACCATCCGAATCGGGACACCACTCTCGAAAACGCGGACTGCCGCTTCGGGATCCGCGTAGATGTTGTACTCCGCGGCTGCGGTGGCGTTGCCATGACTGGTGGACCCTCCCATGATTGAGATCTCCGTGAGCCTTGACGCCAGTGTTGGGTCTCGTTCCATCGCAATGGCAAGATTGGTTTCCGGTGCGACAGCGATGATCACAAGATCATCATGTTCATGGGACGCTTGGATGATGAAATCAGCAGCGTCCTGTTCGATGGCTTGTCTGGTTGAGGTTGGCAGGGTTGCGCCATCCAGGCCAGACTTTCCATGAATGGCTTCCCCTGTCTTTGTTTGTCCGATCAGCGGACCAGAAGCGCCTGCGGCGACCGGAATATGCTCAAATCCGGCTCCGTCCAGGATGTCGAGCGCGTTGCGGGTGGTGTTTTCGATACTGGAATTCCCGAACACCGTCGTCAGACCGATAACGTTCAGGTGGTGTGCTGCAACAACGATGGCAACCGCGTCGTCATGTCCTGGATCACAATCAATAATGAAACTGGTCATATCTCAATCCTTTGGACCACCTTTGGATCAGGCGCTCATCACCAGTTCACGACCGATCAGCATTCGCCGAATCTCGCTGGTACCGGCACCAATCTCGTAGAGTTTTGCATCCCTGAGGAGTCGTCCGGCCGGATAGTCATTGATGTATCCATTGCCACCAAGCAGTTGAATGGCGTCCAGTGCGATACGGGTGGCATTCTCGGCACAGAGTAGGATGACACCCGCGGAGTCCTCTCGAGTGGATTCGCCGCGATCGCATGCTGCAGCGACGCTATAGAGATACGCGCGGGATGCATTCATTTGAGTGTACATATCGGCAAGTTTCCCCTGGACAAGCTGGAACTCACCGATGGCCTGGCCAAACTGTTTTCGCTCCCTGACGTAGGGGAGTATAAGATCGAGCGCTGACTGCATGATGCCGACGGGTCCGGCTGCGAGAACCGTGCGTTCGTAGTCGAGACCTCTCATGAGCACACCAACACCCGCGTTGACTTTGCCAAGTACCTGACGCCTGGGTACTCGGCAGTTCTCAAACACAAGCTCACAGGTATTGGATCCGCGCATACCAAGCTTGTCGAGTTTCTGGCCGCGTGAAAAACCAGGTGTATCGCGTTCGATGATAAACGCGGTAATCCCTCGTGATCGGGCTTCCTGATCTGTTTTGGCGTAGATGACATAGGTGTGCGCGTCAGGGCCGTTGGTAATCCACATCTTGCCGCCATTGAGAACATATTGATCCCCGTCCCGACGTGCGGACAACTGCATACCAACCACGTCAGATCCGGCGTTATGTTCGCTCATCGCAAGCGCGCCGACGCGTTCACCGGAGACAAGACGCGGCAGGTACTGCTGTCGTTGTTCGTCTGTCCCATTCAGAAAGATCTGGTTCACGCATAGGTTGGAGTGGGCGCCATACGAGAGGCCCACCGCAGCGGATGCGCGACTGATTTCTTCCATGGCGACTGTGTGTGCAAGGTATCCCAGACCGGATCCGCCATACCGCTCGCTGACGGTGATGCCGAGGACACCAAGCTCGCCCATCTTCTGCCATAGTGATGATGGAAACACGTTGTCTTGATCAATCTGCTCTGCAAAGGGCGCAATTTCCCTCTCCGCAAAACGGCGAACCTGCTCTCGTATCAACTCGACAGTTTCGGGTAGTCCGAAGTTCACAACAGTTGGCCAGGTGGCCCGGTATACCAACCTACGTCTCTCGCCGAATCGTGCACACGATCGACAACGTCCAGGATCAGAGCGAACAAGGCCATACGTATGAGTAACCCATTGTCGGTTTGTCTGAAGATCGCCAGGTTGGGGTTGTCGTTCAGATCGTTGTCGAGTTCGCTGGCTTCGGTCCTTGAATCCCTGGGGAGCGGATGCATGATGACGGTGTTGGGCTCGCAATGTTCTGTGTAGATGGCCTGGTTCAGACGGAAAAGTCCACGGTACCGGTTGGCTTCTTCAGGTGTGGGAAATCGTTCTTCTTGGGTGCGCGTACAATAGAGAATGTCGGCACCTTGAATGCCGTTGTGTAGATTGTCGCTGATCCTCACAGTATGTCCCTGTGCACGCAGCGCATCGGTGTACTCCTCGGGTAGCGCCAGTTCGGATGGTGAGATCAGGGTCATGTACAGGTTGTCGAAGAGTCCAAGAAGTTTGCACAGTGAGTGCACCGCACGGCCGTAACGTAGATCACCGATCAACGCGATACGAAGATTGTCGATGGGCTTGCCCTTTGATTCCATTTCACTGCGGATGGTGTAGAGATCGAGCAGTGCCTGGCTGGGGTGTTCATTGGCACCATCACCGCCATTGATGACCGGTTTGCGACTGGCATCCGCGAATTCCGCAACCGATCCCTCGATTTGATGACGCATGACAATGATGTCGCTGTAGCCGGACAGGACGCGCGCGGTGTCGTAAAAGGACTCGCCCTTCGCTATGGCCGAAGCGCGAACTTCAGTGGTCTCACGAACTTCACCACCAAGCAGGTTGAACGCACAACCAAAACTGACCCGTGTTCGTGTGCTGGGCTCAAAGAACATATTGCCAAGAATTGCCCCTTCCAGCACGCGCGTGATCCGCCGGCGCTCGGCATAGGGTCGCATCTGATCGGCTACCGCAAAGACGGTATCGATATCTTCACGGGTGAACTGATCTACCGTCAGAATATGGCTGCCGGAAAACTTCATCAACGACCCCAGGGATGTCTGGCCGGCAGGGCAAGAATCAGTTCTCGCATCCACTGATTGGCCTGATCTTTATCGGTACTTTCATGCCAGTACAGGTTGGTTTCAAGACTTGGCACGGGAAAGGGAAGGTCCACGTATCGGACAGGATACTGGCTGTGCATACGTTCTGCGAAAATCTGCGGCACGGTCATCGCGAAGTCGGTTTGCGCGACCAACTCGGGCGCGGCCTGATAGTGTTGTGTTCGAAAGACGATGTCGCGACGCTCTCCCATTTTTCCAAGTGCGAGATCCACATGTCCCAGGCCACCACGTCGCGATGAGATGTGGATATGGTTCAATGCCAGGTATTCCTGAGTGGTCACATTATCGCCGACCGACGGGTGATCTGTTCGTATGACACAGACATGTGGATGTGAGAACAGGGGTGCCTGGCAAATGTGTGGGTCCGGTGTGAGTGGGATGTCGACGGCCAGATCCAGGTTGCCGGATGCGAGCTCCATATTCATTTCACGTCGCCGGACCTGATAACAGTCGATCGCCGTATTGGGTGCTTCTTTACGCACACGCTCAAAAACGTAGGGCAGCAGAATGGCCTGGGTCAGGTCGGTCATGCTGAGACGAAACCGCTTGTCTGACGCAGATGGATCGAACAGGTCACTGTCCTGGACGCTGGCGCGCATCAGTGCAAGAGATTGGCGGACGGATCCGATGATGTTCTGTGCAACCGGTGTGGGCACCATGCCGTCTGCGGTGCGGACAAACAACGGATCGTTGAAGAGATTACGAAGCCGCGATAACGAGTTTGAAACGGCGGGTTGCGTGATACCAATGATCTCACCGGCACGAGTCAGGTTGCCTTCGGTATAGATTGCATCGAAGACTACAAAGAGGTTGAGATCGATGTCACTGAGTTTCATGGTGAAGTCGTGTGGCCGGGGTTCTGTGGAACTGTCAGCCGTTTCGGTTGTCCTCTTTGTTGGCGGCGGTCCTGATGTTTGAGGTGCAGCATTCAGTGGGAACCCATTCTGAGTTCTTTCACAACACTTTCTCAACTTAGATCATTCGTTGCCTGAATTGGCGGTATCAATATGATAAATATGACTTATAGTACGCCTTTCTGGCAACACCAGATACGGTGAAGTGTTTGATTTTTACCATCGCAGCGCCGTCATCGATAGAAAGTTCCAGGCAAAAGTAAGGACGGAGAAGTTGGTTAGGCGGGTTTGGAATCTCGAGGTATGGGATCGATGAGTGAACGGATGTCCATGCTGCCCTATGGCTTCGCCCGTCGACACGGCGTTCTGATGATTGAGCAGGATGAGCATCCTACTTTGATTTACCGTCCCGGTATGACTGCCACCACAGTGGCTGAGGTACAACGGGTCGCGGGATGGATCGATGCGTGGCAGATGGTTGATGCCGGCAGATTCGACCAGCAGCTTGCTGAGGTCTACCGGGATTCCGAGTCCATGGATGCGATAGAGGAGATTAGTGACGAGATGGACCTGACCCATCTCGCGGAATTGATTCCGGAGACCGGTGATCTGCTGGAGCAGGACGACAATGCACCCATCGTCCAGTTCATCAATACACTGCTCATGAAAGCGATCAATGCAGGCGCGTCTGATATCCACATCGAGACCTATGAAACCCGCATGGTCGTAAGGTTTCGGGTGGACGGCGTTCTACGGGAAGTTTCCAGTCCAAAACGCGCGTTGGCCCCCCTCCTCGTGAGCCGGGTAAAGGTCATGGCCAAGCTCGATATTGCGGAGAAGCGGTTACCTCAGGACGGCAGAATCCCCGTCAAGCTTGCCGGTAGAGACGTTGATGTTCGGGTGTCGACAATTCCGACTAGTGCCAATGGTGAGCGCGTCGTCCTCAGGCTGCTGGACAAGCAGGAAGGTCGACGTGATCTGACGAACCTGGGAATGAACAGTCCTGACCTGGCTGTCATGAAAGAACTGATCAAACGTCCCCATGGCATTATTCTTGTGACCGGACCAACCGGATCAGGAAAGTCCACAACCCTGTATGCCTGCCTTGATCAGTTGAATGACCGATCGCGGAACATACTGACGGTCGAAGATCCGATCGAATACGACGTTGAGGGAATCGGACAGACACAGGTGAATCCCAAGGCTGATATGACATTTGCAAAGGGGCTTCGAGCAATCCTGAGGCAGGATCCGGACGTTGTCATGGTGGGTGAGATTCGTGATGCTGAAACAGCGGATATCTCCGTTCAGCTGAGCCTGACCGGGCACCTGGTACTCTCCACTATCCACACGAACACGGCGATTGGCGCGCTCACTAGATTTGCAAATATGGGGATACAACCCTATCTTCTGAGTAACTCTATCGTAGGGCTGATCGCGCAAAGGCTCGTTCGCGTGCTTTGCGCAGAGTGCCGGGAGGCATACTCGCCTGATGAGTATGAATGTGAGTTTTTGAATGTGGACAAGTCAAACCCGCCAACGGTGTATCGAGCCAGCGGTTGTGATCAATGTGCGTTCGAAGGTTACCGCGGGCGGCAGGGGATCTATGAGGTCGTTGCGATCGACGATTCACTGCGTCGGATGATCCATCAGGGCGCATCTGAGATGGAAATGGAAGCTCATGTTCGCCAGCGTGGTACCGGTATTCGTGAGGACGGCTGCGAGAAAATTCTTGCGGGACAAACCTCAATCGACGAGGTGATTCGCCTGACCATGGAAGACTGATGGCCGCGTTCGCGTATACGGCTCTCAATGATCGGGGGCGTGAAGAAAAGGGTGTTCTGGAAGCGGACTCCACGCGACAGGCACGACAGATTCTGAGGGACCGCGCTCTGGCACCTCTCACCGTCGTACCATCAGCGGAGGACAAGGAGGAAGGCTCGAAGGCTTTCAATCTTGACGCCTTGTTCCGGCCCTCTTTGTCTACATCAGACCTGGCCCTGATCACGCGTCAGCTCGCAACGCTTATTGCCGCTGCACTGCCGGTGGAAGAAGCACTGCTTGCGGTATCGAGACAGACCGAAAAAACACGCGCAGAAACCATGTTGTTGTCGGTACGTGCCAAGGTGATGGAAGGATATTCGCTCGCAAACAGCCTGGCCGAATTTCCACGGGCATTTCCAGCGCTCTACCGGGCAACGGTCGCAGCAGGTGAATCAGCGGGACACCTGGATTTGGTGTTGAACAGGCTGGCGGACTACACGGAGTCGCGGCAACAATCCCGGGCACGGATTCAGCAGGCAATGGTCTACCCGATCATTCTGTTCGTTCTCACTCTGGCAATACTTGCGGGACTGATGGGCTACGTGGTCCCGGATATTGTTGAAGTCTTTGCTGACACGGGGCAGGACCTTCCAGTGCTGACTCAAACGATTATCGTTATCAGCGATTTTGTGGCAGCCTGGGGTGTGTGGGTACTGGTTGCCTTGTTTCTTCTGGTCGTCGGGATACTGCAGGCGCTCCGGGTGCCAGCGATCCGTCTGGCCTTTGATCGTCGGCTGCTGCACCTGCCGCTTATCGCCAAGGTCAGTCGCGGCACAAATACCGCATTGTTTTCCAGTACGCTCAGTATCCTGACTTCGAGTGGGGTTCCGCTGGTCGATGCCATGCGCATTTCTGGTGAGGTGCTCGCGAATGAGTGGTTGAAGCTGAAGGTCCAGGAAGCGACCGAATCCGTCAGTGAGGGTGCTTCACTGAAGCTTGCGCTCGAAGCCAGTGGGTACTTTCCCCCGATCATGCTCCACATGGTTGCTAGTGGTGAGAACTCCGGAGAACTCGATCAGATGCTGGGGCGGGTAGCTGTGCATATGGAGCAGAGCGTTGAGATGCTGATGAACGTCCTGCTCAGCCTGTTCGGACCCCTCATGCTGGTGGTCATGGGGGGCGCAGTATTCACGATCGTCATGGCGATTCTGCTACCGATCATCAACCTGAATCAGCTTGTGGGCCTTTGATACCGGGGAAGAAGCCTGACAGGTGGGTATTGCCTGTTACAATGATCTCTAAGGGAACCTGTTGCGCGTCGAATCGTCATCACCTGTGGAGTTACATCAACATGAATAGTCGTCCGATCAGAAACAGCGCCACGGAGCGTGGGTTTACCCTGATCGAGGTCATGGTCGTCGTGGTGATTCTGGGTATTCTTGGGGCCATCATTGTGCCGAACATTATTGGCAAGCCTGAGGAAGCAAGGGTTGAGGCGACACGTATCCAGATCCAGAATGTCGCCGCCGCTCTGGATTTCTACAGAATCGATAACAGCACCTACCCCAGTTCAGAGCAGGGACTTGATGCCCTGGTCAGTGAACCCTCTGGGTATCCAGAGCCACGGAAGTGGGGGCCTGAGCCCTATCTGAACAAGCTTCCACAAGACCCCTGGGGTGAACCCTTCGTTTACGTCAGCGAAGGCCCGCGTCATTTCGAACTCATCTCATTTGGAGCCGATCGCCAAGAGGGCGGTGAAGGTGTGGATGCAGATATTCGTTTCTCGGATCTGTAGCGCATTCCAGCTACGGGCTAAGCCAGACGTTCTTGGTTTTACCCTCATAGAAATACTGGTCGTCCTTTTCATCGTCTCGGTTATGACAGGGATTGTCGTCGCCAACATTCCAGCACTGACGGTTACGGATTCTTTTGATACCGAAATGAACAGACTCCGGACACTCATGATGCTGGCCCACGACGAGGCTGTGTCAGGATCCGAAGAACTGGGATTCCGTACTCACGGCGACGGTTATGAGTTTCTGCGGTATGTTGACGTGGAACAGAAGTGGGAACTGTTGGAAGAACGACCCTTTCGACCCAGACAGTTGCATGATGGTCAGAGTATTTCACTACGGATTGAAGATGTGACCCTGACGATCGGGGAGGACGACCCGCCGGCTGTGCTCATTCTTTCCAGTGGCGAGGTCACGCCGTTTCACCTGATTCTGGAAGATGATCTGGGTAGCAGGGTTTTGACTGCAGACGGTTACGGAGGCTTTGAATGGGACGATGGTCGTGAAGGCTGACGACTTGGCTGTGACTCGAAGCGCGCCTCGAGAAGGAGTTCGAAGAGGACCTCGAAAAGGACAGTGCAGCAGACAGAGAATGAGCGTGCGCGGTTTCACGCTGGTAGAAGTCATGATTGCGCTGGCCGTATTCGCCGTGGTTTCCGCAGCACTCGTGAAGAGTGCCAGTTTTACCCTGCTGCAGACCGATACACTGCGAGAGCGTGGTATCGCAGAGCTGATCGCCAGCAATCGATTGAGTGAACTTCGTGCCACACCGAGACTGGACAACTCATTTCCATCGGTAGGTGTTGACCGCGAGACCGTCACGATGGCGGGTAGGCAATGGGACCTGACGGTGACGACGGAGGCGACGGAACATGAATTCATGCGTCGCATTGATATTGAAGTCGCAAGGGAATCTGAGCCGGAAAGCGTTGTTGCTCAGTTGACCGGTTTCGTGGGCCGCTACTGATGGACGTGCGCGGTTTCACGTTGCTGGAGGTGCTGATTGCCATCAGCATATTTGCGTTGATTGGACTGGGTTCCAATGCAGTTTTGCGCACGGTGGTTAATGCTGAGGACCTCGCTTCAGAGGTGGGAGCCGAAGTTGCGACTCTCAGTCGAGCCATGGGGAGGATGGAACGGGACTTCTCCCAACTGACGATGCGCAACATCAATGATCAGTATGGCGATCCGCTACCGGCACTGATGGTGAATACCGGCCCTCATACCGTAGAGCTGACCCGATCCGGATGGAATAATCCCGCGCAACTACCGCGGAGTTCCCTTCAGAGGGTGGCCTATAGCATCAACAGTGACAACGAACTGGTTCGCCATTTCTGGTTGGTCCTCGATCGTGCTCAGAACAGCGAACCCAGAACGCAGGTGCTGTTTACCGATATTCAGGACTTCAGAGTATCGCTTCGTACAGAGAACCGAACGCTAGATCAGTGGCCCTCTAGCGAGTTGCAGGAGGATGGTGATCAACCTCGTCTGGTGCAGGTCGATCTGACCCTGGCCCACATCGGTTCTCTCCAGGCGCTCTATGCCATTCCTGCGCTTGCTCCGGGTCTTGACCCAGGCGCGGGTGGTAACCGGCAGGATGGCAATCTCGGAGAACCTGGTGGCTCCCCTGAGGGACTGGTGGTTCAGTGAGGGTGTCCCGAAACAGAGGGATCGCCCTGATCTCGGTATTGCTGGTTGTAGTGGTTGCCACCGTCCTGGCAGTTCGTATGATCACATCACAGAGCCTCTCTGCAAGCAGAGCGGGAACGCAGACGATCAATGCGCAGGCGAGGGAGTATGCACTGGGAGGTGAGGAACTCGCTCGTCAGATCCTGGGTGAGGACATGCAGAACCCGGAATCGGCAGGGCGGGATCACCTGGCGGAACGCTGGGCAGACCCGAATCTCCAATTCGAGTTTGAGAACGGTGAGGTTTCACTGCTCATCGAGGATCTGCAGGGGCTGCTTAATCTAAATGCGATGACCGGAGATAACGGATCGCGTACGGCGCAGTGGCTTCGTGATTACCTGGATGAACTGCGGGTCGACCGTGCGCTTTTGGATCGAATCTATGACTGGTTGGATGATGACAACGTTGTCCGTACCCTGGGGGCCGAGGAGTTTGACTATCTAGCGTTGCGGAGGCCCTATCGCCCCGCGGATGGTCCCATCACGGATATCAGTGAACTCAGGTTGCTGCTGGATATGAGCCCCGAGGTTTTTGATGCCATTCGTGGTGGACTGACTGTGTTGCCCATCAACTACACGTTCATGAACGTCAACACTGCCCCTCCAATTGTCCTGCAGTCATTATCGCCCAAGTTGACGCTGGCTGAAGCGGAAGCGATGGTGTTGTCTCGTGATACCGATGGTGGTTACGCGACCCTTGCGGCATTCCTCAGGCAGCCGGAACTTGCCGGTCTAGGCATTGCCCCGGCAGGTCTTGGTGTACAATCTCGCTATTTTCGCGTGCAGGTTAGGGCCCGATATCTCGACAGGTACTCCTATCTGACAAGTGTGATTGAAAGGAACCCAACGTTGGGTGTCATGCAGGTAATCTACAGAAACCATAGCCGCAGGTTCCAACCTGTGTTCGATGAGAAACAGGATCAGGATCACGGTCCTGGCGACGAGGTCGGAGATGTCTGAAAACCTGTTCCTTCGCCTCTCCCGCGACACTGACTCACTTGAATGTGACATCGTCGAGTGGCTGCTGCTTGATGAAGCGACGGGAATTATGCGTGCTCGTGGAGAAGGCGATCGATCGGCCTTTGAGAATGAGGTGGACAATCTTCAGGTGAACGGTGATGTCCATGTCATGCTGTCGACCGAACTGTGCCTGTTGACCCGTGCGACTGTGCCAGGTCGTCAACAGCGCCAAGTGTTGCAGGCGATCCCCTATATGGTTGAGGACCACCTCGCGAGAGAGGTTGAACATTGTCACTTTGCGATTTGCAGGGAGGGCGGCGCTGACTACTCAGTCGCTGCTGTAGACAAGGTCCTGATGGCAGAAAAATTTGAATGGCTGAAGTCGATGAGCCTGCCCATTGTGACCCTGACGCCAGATGTACTGCATCAACCGTCCTGGCCCAGCGCGATGGTCAATGGCGGACGCTGCTGGGTCCGTACGGAAAACAATGGGGGCGTTCTCACCAACGAGATGCTGCTGCCGGTGATACTCGGGACGTCTTCCGGAGCCGTGCCGTCGACGACGACGGAAGACGATGAGTCGGAATCTGTTGTTGAAAGACCGGTCTCGATTACTGCGCACATCTCTGCGGAGGACACGACTCAAATGGTTGTGAGCCAGCTGATGGCTGAATCAATCCCCGTTGAAACAGATAGTACCGACTACTCGCCCTTTGAGTACCTTTGTCGTCACTTCAACACGCATGCCATCAACCTTTTGCAGGGTGATTACAAGGTGAAGCGAGCATCCTCCTCAATGGGGGTTCGATGGCAAACCCTTGCAGGGCTTGCTGCATGCGCGTTTGTATTTAACGTGGTCCTGTTACTTGTCCAGGGGATGTATTTGGATATAAAGGCGCGACAGCATGAGGCTGAGGCGGTCAGCCTGTATCGGTCAGTGTTTCCTGATGCACAAAGCGTGACCGGGATTGGTACAAAATGGGAAGCGCACCTGCGGGGTGGTCGTCCAGTCAGCGGTCAGACATTCATGCAGATTTTCTCGGAGGCTGTACGGCATTTACCGGCCAGCAACATGGAGCTGATGAGCGTGAACTTCAACGCAAGTCGAGGTGATCTGATCATGCAGCTGCATGCGCCGCGGAACGAACAGTTTGTGTCGCTGGCACAAACGTTGTCGCAGGCCGGCCTTCAGGCAGATATTGGTACGCTGAGTCAGGACGAGGGCGTGGTGAAGGGCAATATCAAGATCCGGGTAGACGGCTGATGGACGATTTCCGGCACTCTTTGACAGAACGTTGGCAAGCTCTGGAGGTGGGAGAACGCACCGCGCTGACAGTACTTGCGATCTTTGTGATGTTCCTGCTCTGTTACGTCACGCTCACTGCATCCTTGTCGTTTTATACCGACAGACTTGAAGATCGAAACCGGTACGTCGCCCTGGTGGCACGAATGGAAAGCACAGTGGACGCTGCGCGAGAGAAACGCGATGACTCAGCTTCAAGTCTGGGTGGTCAGCAGATTCTGAATCAGGTGTCACGGTCAACCGGGGAGTTCAATATCAAACCGACCAGGCTTCAGCCCGAGGGCAGCGATGGCGTCAGTGTGTGGTTCGATGATGTTCCCTTCAATGATCTGATGCGTTGGCTGGACCAGCAATCACGTTCCGGTATCGGTGTGAAACAGATGTCTGTTGACCGGGAAGAGGTGACGGGCACCGTTAATGCACGTGTTGTCCTCGGTGGTGGAACCAGCTGATTCGCCCTCCCGAATGGGAGTCAGTACAATTCTGTCCAAACAGGGGATCAGGGAGAGGAATCATGGCTGAGTGGCATTTCGCGACGGCCTTTGAGGCAGTGGTCGACAACATTGGAGATCGGCCCGCCTTGATCTGTGATGACTCCATCAGGACTTGGTCCGAATATGATGATCGTGCAGCCAGACTGGCGACCGTGCTTACAGAGCACGGGCTGGGTCCAGACAGTAAGGTCGGCATCTACCTGCACAACAGTAACGAGTATCTGGAAGCGCACCATGGCATTTTCAAGATGCGCGGGGTCCCTATCAACGTCAACTACCGGTATCGGGAAGAAGAGCTGGTCTACCTGCTGAACAATGCAGATGCTGAGGCGTTGTTCTTTCAGGCAGCGTACGCAGACCGGATAGACGCCATTCGATCTGAACTCAGCAATATCCGATGCCTGATTCAGGTGGATGATGACTCTGGTTCAGCGACGATCGACGGCGCGATCGGGTTTGAAGACGCGATTGGTGCGGCGTCACCCATGCCGCGAATTGAACGCCCTGCGGACGATCTTTACATGCTCTATACCGGAGGTACCACTGGTATGCCCAAAGGTGTCATGTACAGCGCAGGCGCTCATGCTGCAGGGTTGGCTGCATTTGCCGGAGGGATAGGTCAACCCATATCGACCAGTATCGAGGAAATTGGTCCCAACGTATCGACAATGGCGGCGCAGGACGCGTTACCAGTAGGGCTTGTCTGCTGTCCTCTCATGCACGGTACTGGGATGTGGGTTGGTGCGTTAGCGACCCATCTGGCAGGCGGTACGGTGATGACCGTTAAATCACTCGGGCTCGATGCTGATCTGCTGTGGAATCAGGTACAGACTCACAAGGCGACGGTGATGACGATCGTTGGAGACGCGTTTGCGAGGCCATTGCTGAATGCACTGGATGCCGCACAGGACCGTGGCGAGGCTTATGACATCAGCAGCGTTCAGACGATCATTTCGTCAGGGGTGATGTGGTCCCAGGAAGTGAAGGAAGGTCTGCTGGGTCATGGTGCGATGAACCTCATTGATGCGATGGGATCAACTGAGGGTGGTATGGGAAATTCCGTCAGTAATCGCGAAACCAGTGTCTCAACAGCGAAGTTCAAACTGAACGCGAACGTCAAGGTGATTGATGATGACGACAATGAGGTTGAACCGGGTTCGCGCAATATCGGAATGATTGCAACCCAGAGTGCCATGCTTGGTTATTACAAGGATCCAGAGAAGACCGCGAAAACCGTGCGTGAAATCAATGGCGTACGGTACGTTTTTCCGGGTGACTACGCCCAAGTTGAAGCAAACGGCTCCGTGACCCTCCTCGGGCGGGGGTCAATGTGTATCAATACGGCCGGGGAAAAAGTCTTCCCGGAAGAAGTCGAAGAGGTGATCAAGCGTCACGACAATGTTGTTGATACCCTGGTTGTGGGTGTACCTGATGATCGCTTTGGTGAACGCGTGGTGGCTGTGGTTTCGCAGCAGGGCGCCGCGCTGGACGAACCTACGCTGATCAGTTTCTGTCGTGAACGTATCGCTGGTTACAAGCTCCCGAAAAACATCGTGCTTGTGGAAACGGTACAGAGAGCACCAAACGGCAAGGCGGACTACAGGTGGGCGAAGGCCACCGCACTATCCGCGTTGGGTATGGCGTGATGGCACGTTGGCTCAATCTCGATGATGTTCCCGGGCTGCTTGCTCCTGGACAGCGTGTCTTTGTCGCGGGTTCTTGTGGTGAACCTCAGGCAATGCTGGCTGCGATCGCTGCAGACCCTGATTGTGCGCGAGAGGTCACGTTTGTTCAGCAACCGCTTCCGATCAACCAATACGATCTGTCTTCGTTCCATAAGAGCGCACACCAGGAGACGTTTTTTGTGACGCCGTCTTTGAAGAACGGACTTGCGACGGGCGGTGTTCTGTTTACGCCCATGCAGATGCGCAATATCTTTGACCATGTTGCAGGCATGCCGGTCGACATCGCGTTGTTGTCAGCGGCTCGGGACCAACAGGGCACGATCAGATACAGCGCCAACGTGGATTACCTCGATGCTGCGCGCGCCGCTGCAAGAGCTATTGTGGTGGAAGTCTCGGAAGCCTATGTCGCACCGTTGACGTGTCCAGTTGTTGACGAGGCAGAGGTTGATTACCTGGTGTCGTGTGACAGTTCTGTGATGACGTACCCGGT
>MDTB01027400.1_pt1 | contig 15662 bp, 11 predicted proteins | sample 811161 | NCBI WGS metagenome assembly MDTB01 (sample SAMN05326650, study PRJNA326480) | marine metagenome | isolation source: seawater | place: Mediterranean Sea | collected 2009 | reverse complement strand
TGGAGCGATTGGCTTTCAAAATATCAAGCCTGGATTAATCTTCTACTTGATCGAGAAAAACTTAAGGCAGACCGGGTAAGCCCAGTTTTCATGGCATATGGTTTAATTGAAAGCCTTAGTGCATTAATCAAAACTTTTGCCGACTCTTCAGCGAAAAATGCCTTAGGCAATTTGACCGTTCCATTGGAAGATAAGGAGAGGGATGCCTACGAAAGCGGTTTACGCCGAGGAATACGGACAAATATTCTAAAGGAAATTTCTCAACATACTCGTGAATATGTTATTGATCAAAACAAGATCATTCAGAATTTGGGCAGGAATGGGCAAAAACTCTCCCGCATCATAAGTCAACTGGAGAGAATAAACGGATTACTTGAGGTTAACCTTAAAGAGGAGGCAGCAATTGAGGATTTCCTGCTTTCTTCCTTGCGTATTTGGTCAGCTAAATAGAATTGCAATCTATGCCCACGATTTTTGAAAAGATAATTAGCCGTGAAATATCTGCAGATATTGTTTTCGAAGACGAAATCTGCATTGCAATCAATGATATTGAGCCACAAGCACCCATTCACATTCTTATCATCCCAAAAAAATTAATTCCCCGTTTGGGTCAAGCCGAACAATCTGATTTGGAAATCCTTGGTCATTTATTGATTACAGCAAAAAATGTAGCCCATGAGCAAAATTTAGACCATGGATACCGTATAGTTATTAACAACGGATCGGACGGTGGTGAGTCAGTCCCTCACCTTCATATTCATCTTCTTGGAGGAAGAGCTCTTATATGGCCTCCAGGCTGAAGCAGATATACCTAAATGCGTACAAAACTTTTACTTTTCATTTTTTCCCCATTCTGGTTGCTTGCAGATAAAGTAGTTATAACGGACGGCTCAATACTTAATGGTTCAATTTTAGGTATGTTTGATGGTAACCTAACAATTTCCACCTCTTTTGCCGGTAAAATTGTAATTCCATACACATCTATCTCTTCAATAAGCAGCGATCGGGAAATATCTTTAAGACTCGAGGATAATCGAACTTTTGATGGCTTTATTGAGGGTGCGGAACAAAATCTTCTGACCATTCGAAACAGTGAGCAGTCGTTCGCCTTTTCTGAAATCAAGCACCTTTGGGACGCAAGTACTTCTGATCCGCAGATTTCCTCAGCACAAAAAAATGCCATTGCGATGCAAATGAAATGGAAGCACGCTTTAGGATTCGATCTTACTGGGGCTTCTGGGAACACTGATAGTTTTGGATTAGGGATACGTTTGGATAGCAGCTTTGCGAATAAAATGAGAGGATATGATTTTTATCTTTCTTATGTTAATTCAACTAAGAAGGACTTAACTATTGTGGACGAAACCAAGTTTGGTATCGACTATGATTCACGTTTCTTTGAAGAACTTTCCTGGTACGCTAAAACTGATCTGGAAAATGACCGTTTGGAAGAAGTCGATCTTCGGGCAACTGCGGCACTTGGTTTAAAATATTCCTGGATTGAAGAACAAAACTATAAAGCCTCAGTCAGAGGAGGTGCCGCATTTCGGTTTGAAGAACTCGGTTCAGACTCCGTTAAAAATTTAAGCGAGCCAGCCTTGGATCTTGGACTCGAGTACTCCCAAAAACTAAAAGATTTTTTATCTCTTGAAAGTGAACTCTCCTTTATCCCAAATATTGATGACTTTTCGAACTTTTTGTTTCGTAAAGATACTGCATTGGTAATGCCCTTAAATAAAAAAAGAGAGTGGAAGATTCGTTCCGGTCTAGAGGGCACATATAACTCCACCCCAGTTACCGATAAAGAGGAATTAGATCTAAAGTATTACCTACGATTGGTTTATGATTTCAACTAAGGGTTCTTGACCTTATCTGAAAAGGAGTTCCAAATCGGTGTAATATCCATGATACATGAGGACAACTGCACCAAAGTTAAGAGTAATAAGAAAAGCATAGATGTCCAAAGATAACACCTGTTAACCTGCATTTTCATGATGCCAACTAATTTCTCAACCTTCCTTTCTGCTTAATCCATTCAACAGCCTTATTAAACTGCTTGGATTGAATTTCGCTTGAATCAGCTGTACGATTCTGATCACGGCTGCCTGCTTTCCAGTCTCTAAGCTTTTGGTATTCACGCTCTTTCCTCGGATTAAGATCGTTTTTATCTGCCCCAGAATTAATACCTACAAAATTACGAATGTTTCCATAGTTTCTTTGATCTCTAAAATCATTAATCGAGATTTTTTCAGGGTCCAAGTTTGAAACTTTGCTTTTATCTAAAATTGATTCATTTAAAATTATCTGCTTTTCATTTGTCACAGTTTTAACTTCAACAGGTGATAGTTGGGTCTCAACAAAACTAACTTGAGATTCAAAAGATTTTTCTGAATCTGCAGAATTCCCCGCCTCCAATTGATTAAGGGAAACTTGCAATTTACTCGATTCAATTGATCCAACAGCACTTTTTTCGAAATCAGAAAAGCCAATTTGTAAAGGCTCAGTAGTCAGATTATCGATTTCTTTTTGTTTCTTTCCATTAAACCCTAGCTTTAAAAGATCTGGTGATTTATTTTCGTTAGAATCTTTGGAAGGAAAGAGGACAACCTCTAATTTTTCATTATTTATAGAACCAGATACACTGCGAGATGAATTCCTCATTCCAATGGAAGTGCTTGAGTTTGATATGTTGCTCATTTCTTGACCATTTTTGTCCAAAATGTCTGCCTCTTTATTTTCAATTAAACTATTTCTTTTATCGGCGATTCCCATAATTAACTTTTTATCTTCAGCAGCAAAAGCTTCCAACAATGTCTTATCAGAATTAGATTTAGCACCTAAATCCCCTGGATTAACAATTTTAGTTTTTATGCCCAAGCTGTTGGAAATCAATTTCTTTTCCATCTTGGAATCGGGCAAAAATTCTTCTTCATTTAAGTTTAGCGTACCTGAAACCTTATCGTAACTTTTTCTTAAGCCTCCCACCTGATCATCTAAATTTCGAACTGAATTACCAACAGTAGCATTTGTTTCAATAAGAGACTTTTCAGTTGGCACATTTAATGTTTTGCTAAACTCAATATCCTGCTGAACCCCTTTTATGGAATCTGGTTTTACCACTTCTGTTCCGCCATCTTCATTTTTTTCTGGCGAAACCGAATTTTCTAGAGCAGTTGTAGTCTTTGGGATCAAGTCCGAGTACGAAGAATTGAAATCCTCCTTTATTTCTTCATCAGATACTGCAATAGAGTCGACGATATCACCGATAATTTTTGCTCCTTGATGAGCAATCTTTGCTTTATCCTTATTCGAAGGGAATTTTGAATCAATCAATTTTTTATTTTCAGAATCTACAGAGATTCGTTCGGTCGCACAACCAACCATTAATGCTGTAAATAGACTAATGGATGCAATGTATCTTTTGGGTTCCATCGTAACAAATCATTTAATTAGGTGTATTTGCCTGTAATGGATTCAGTGCCATAACCAGTAAATCAACAAGCAAGCGAAGTGATTTATCGCCAGTTTCTTTTGAACGAATGTCCATTGAAAACGCTCCCTGTAATGAACCCCTCTGTCTTTTCCCTACATCAATAGAGTCAAATGACTCAAAACCCTTAGATTTAGTCAAGTCAATGCGCTCTAATGTTCCAGAAACTGTTTGGTAATCTAATTGTTGAAGAAAAATTTCTGCAAATTCACCGTACACTCCATCCAATGATTCAGCAAAGTCGCCCTCCCTTACATTATCAAGTTTTGCGGCAACTCTCAATCCATAGTCCGAATTAAGAACACCTTCTCGGTAGTCATACTTTCCGTTTAGACTAACGCCTTCCGATGTGGTTTCTGCTTTTAAAATTAGATCAAAGCTTAAGAAATCCCTTAAACTTTCCCATAATTCCTCCTCACTTGAATTCTTATTAAATTTATCAAAAAAGTTTTCCACAAAAAGAGTCAGTGCTAAATCATAATCACTACCCGAAAGTTTAGATGATAAGTTGGCATGCATGCTACCGCCTTCTTGTCCAAGAAGAAAAATTTCCTGTAATTCCCTGTCCAAAAAACCTGGATTTGGCTGATCCGCCCACCAAGATGTAAGGAACACTAAACAATGTTGGTCCATGCCAACTGAAATATGAGATTTTTTATGTCTAATTGAAAGAAAATCAGGAGATTGAACTTCTTCGACTCTCCAATTGGGGATAGCTTCTTTAAGGTCAAGTTGCCGGACAACAAACTCCTTTAGTTTGTCTTCATTCGCGATGGGCAAAGCGAGTCCAAACAGAATATCTCCCGATCTATTTTCTTGATCCTCCTCACCTGGGAATTGCAGAAAATACAGTGCCCTTCCTTGTGACTGAATACCACAAGCTTCTGGGTCCCATGCCAAACTCCCAATAAAGGGAATCCGGTCTATGAATTGATCAGAAAAAACTTTGGACAATCCAATTTCATCCACCATCCTCATCCCAGAAAAGGAAATCACTCCGAATGATTTTTCCGGAACATAAGCAAATGCACGCTCATCTATTCTTCTTGAAGCCAGTTCATTGATCAAGGAAGCCTTCTGTTTTTTTTCCTCAAGGTCTGAGCTATCCATGTTTGGCAAGTAACCGTAAATACCATAGGAAACGAGCCCTCCAATGATAATAAGCACTGGAAGATTGGATAAGCGGAAAAACTTTCTGCCTTGATCTGGTTCTTTATGATCAGCTGGCAATTCACCTTCAGCGTCTCCGTTCTTAATCCTCAGCAAAGAAGCATTGTACGCTATGACCAAAGTTACTGCTAAAGGGTCAAAAACGAGTACTAAAATTAAAATAAACCATTTTACCACCCTATTGACCGCTCGATCCAACGCCTCCTTGATAAGAATCGGATTTTCCGTTGCCTCTGCTTCTTGAACTTCGGCATCAAATGCACGAGCTACAAACTTAAATGAGCCAATGTCTGTAGCTCGAATTTCTCCTTCCAATTCAAGTATCCTTCTTTCCGCACTCTCTTTCTTCGTTTGCAAGTCTGCTTTCATGCTCTCAATCTCCGCCGAACTGTCAGGTCCAAATGCCGAACTCGTTTCACTAAGTGCAGTGATCTTTCTACTTGCCTCCGCTATTTCACTTTCCAGTGAAGCAATTCTGCTATCCACAGAAGATCTAGCTTCTTGAAGATTTTGAAGGGCTGTTTTAACATTATCAGCTTGCTCTGCTCCACCGGTAGTTAACCCAGTAATCCGAGTATTGGCATCCGAAATCTCATTCTGCATCAACACAATTCTTTGATCAATAGACTCATATCTCTGCTGCAAATCATCCCTTGCTTTATCCTTTACCATTTGGATAGCCTCCATTCTTTTGCGAAGAGCCTCCCTCTCTGATCCTTGAGTTTTGAGTAATTCGGCAGCTTTCTTCAATCCGTCATCCTTTAGAAAACCACCTGCACCTTGATCCTGATAAACCTTAACTGCCGCATCCAACTGCGCAATTCGATCTGCAACCTCCTTCTCCCGCCCCCTCTCTCTTTCTAATCTTTCATCAATATCAGACTTATATTCGGACTTGTCTTCCTCCAATGCTAATATGTCTTTTCTTCGCTCTTGGATCACCATTTGCAAACGCAATTTCTCATCTTCTCGCCTCTGCCTTTCCCCGACAATCATTTGATCAGTTTCCTCTGCCAATCTCGATTTGGAGGCTTCTGCCTGATCGATATCCTTTCGGCGTTCCGAGATATAGTTCTCCAAACGTATCCTTTCCTCGGCCTGTTTTTCCTCTCTTAGCGAAGAGCCTTTTTTACCTGAAAGTTGATAAGCTGCAATTCTGCGATCATAATCGGTCTGTTGCCTTTGAAGGCTGGAAATTTCTTTCTCATATCCTTGAACCTTACTGAGGGTCTGCTCAAAAGCTTGAGAAAGGTATCCGTAAATGCCTGCTGAAGTTATTCCTATAAGTAGAAGAACAGCCAAAGATAGATAAGTTCTTAAAGTCGGGTGACATGTTTTCCAGTTTCGATAAAGGAAGGAAGCAGCGATCAATTTCCCAAATTCAAGGCTCGAAGCCATAATAATAATCGGAATGGTAAAGGTACTTACTGCACCAAATGTCAAGGCGATACCCCTAACACTGAAATATGCGGCACAGCCTGCAATAAATAAAGCAGACGCCCCTATCATTAGGGTAAATAAATTCATTACCTATATCTTTCATATTCGATCGGGCGAGAAAACAAGAACTTATTCCCAAGAACAAAAGTTATTCACTCGGAAGCGATTTCCGTTTCCCTCTTTCCTTTCAAAGTCTTTATGAGAGTAAGGATGGATTTCCACCAACATTTCAGCAGCATCGACTGGCTCGTAGTAATAGCATACCTATCGCTCACCACTTTGGTTGGCCACTTATTGAAAGGTTCCCAGTCGACGATCAAGGACTTTTTTCTCGGCGGTCGATCTCTTCCATGGCCGGCTGTTTCCGGTTCGATAATTGCGACTGAGATCAGTGGTGTTACATTCATTGGAGTGCCAGGTATGATCTACGCTGCCGGTGGAGACTTCACCTATTTGCAATGGGGAATTGGTTCAATCATTGCCAGAGTGCTTGTAGGCATTTATTTCGTCCGAGTGTTTTATGAACGTGAAATCTACAGCCCATATGACTACATGGGCCACCGTCTAGGAGAAGGTGCTAAGAGATTAGCCACAATCATTTTTCAGGTCGGTGGCATTCTTGGGCAAAGCGTTCGTGTCTTAGTTGCCGCTCTTGCACTCAAAGTAGTTACTCCCTTGGACTTCCATCATTGCATATGGATCATTGGTATGTTCGCAGTCGGATGGACCTTAATGGGGGGTATGCGAACCGTTATTTGGACGGATGTAATGCAGTTTTTTCTTTTTGTTGGTGCCGGACTTTTCAGTCTATTTTGGATTATTGGAGAATTGGAAGGAGGGTGGACTCAAATGACTGAGGTAGCGGGAGGTGCAGGAAAATTCAACTTTTTGAACCTTACCTCAGATCCAGCTGTCGGCTTTACGCTATGGGTTGCGATTATTGCGGTTCCTTTTCAAAATTTAAGTGCATTTGGAGTCGATCAGCTCAATGCTCAAAGAATGTTTTGCTGCCGCAATGCAGGTGACGCTAGGAAAGCGATGATTGCAAGTTCAGGAGCTCTTCTTTTGACCCTCCTAATGCTTCTGGTAGGGGCAGCACTCTTCGCCTACTACGAACCCATGCGAATTTCCGGAACAGAGCCAACAATTTTTTCAGAAGACACGGACTCCGTTTTTCCTGTTTGGATTGTTACGGAATTACCAACCGGACTTCGGGGTTTGATTCTAGCTGGTATTTTTGCTGCTGCAATTTCCAGCCTTGATTCAATTCTTGCAGCGCTCTCCCAGACAACTCTCGGATTGCTCAAACCTAGAACTGGGAAGGATGCAGAAAAACAAAGACTTTTCATGTCAAGGATTCTCGTGTTAATTTGGGGAATCCTTTTATCAGCATTTGCAGTTGAATTAGACTCTCTGAGAGGAAAGGTAAATGTGGTTGTACTTGCCTTTGGTATGATCTCTTACACCACCGGGCCAATGCTGGGCATGTTTTTAGCTTCATTGCTAACCCCGAGGGTTCGAGTGACTGGTCTTTCAATCGGATTCATCCTCTCTTTCATATTGGTGGCTTCACTACGACCAGATTTTTATCAAATTCTTATAAACTATGATGTAATTTCTTTTGAAGATGCTCTAAGGTGGAGCTTTCTAGAAGATCGAGGCGGCAAACTCGCCTCAGTCATAAACACAGTTTGGGCATGGCCCGTAACGGTATTCATTACTTGGGGATTTGGAGTAATTCTTCCGCGAAAAAAGGATTAAGTTGGATATGGAAAAAGATTTCGGCTCAAGTTTATTTCCCTCTCCAACTCATATTCTTAATACTACAGGTAGTTTTAAGGTCCCCACTACATTTAATTCCTTTTTCAATGATATAATATTTGAAAAGTTGTTGCCCGCTTCTAATTTAGAGATGAATTCCAGCCCACGGGAAAAAGCAAATCTCACTTTGACTCGATCCCAACTTGAACATCATGATGGATACAAGTTAATCTGCGAAGATTCTGGAATAACCATTCATGCATCAAACGCATGCGGTGCTTCCTACGCTCTGAATACCCTCAGTCAAATCATTGATCACTTTGGCATGTTGATCCCCTGTTTTGAGATCAAGGACCAACCTATATTAAAGCGAAGAGGGTTCATGCTTGATGTGAGTCGGTGTAAAATTCCAAAAATGGAGGCATTGTTTGAACTCATTGATCTTTTGGCTCAACTTCGCTATAATGAATTACAACTATACATAGAGCACACATTTGCATTCAAGGAACATTCCACAGTATGGCAAAACTTCACCCCTTTTTCTGCTGAAGAAATAAGAAGGATCGATAAATACTGCCAAGACCGATTTATCGAACTTGTTCCAAACCTAAATTCATTTGGACACTTTGAGCGATGGCTGAGACACGAGCCTTATATGAAATATGCCGAGTGCCCGAATGGCTTCCAACGCAATGAACCATTCATGGTTAGAGATCATGGCTCAGTTCTTAAGCCAAATCAACAGAGCTTAGATTTCATTGATTCCCTTTATGCGGAGTACCTGCCAAATTTTTCATCTCCCAAATTTAATGTAGGACTCGATGAACCGTGGGAACTTGGTCAGGGTTGGAGTAAGTCGATAGTCCAAGAAAGGGGAAAACACATAGTATACCTTGAGTATCTTGAGGAAATTTTAAAATTAGTTGAAAAACGAGGTAAATCTATGGAATTTTGGGCTGATGTGCTTTTGGAAAAACCAGCAAATGCCGCACGCCTTCCAAGAAACGCCTCCCCCGTCATTTGGGGTTACGAAATCAACCATCCTTTTGAGGAACAAGCCAAGGCAATCGGCTCTTGTGGTTTAAAGTTTTCACTTGCACCTGGCACGGCAACTTGGAGAAGTTTTTCAGGTCGTTGGAAAACAGCGAGGAAAAATATCTTTTCGGCATGTAAATCAGCCAAAGAATATGGTGCTGAAGGAATCCTTCTGACCAATTGGGGAGACTGCGGAAACCATCAACCTTGGGCAACCATGTATCCTTCCTTATTTCACGCAAGTCAGTGCTCATGGAACGGACAGGCTCAGACCGACGATCTCATTGCAACAGCTATGGATAATAGACTTTTTAGTTCCTCCGCCAAGGGTCTTGGCAAAGCGATTATTGATTTAGCCCGACTCGACGAAAATATGGGTTTTTCATTGCCAAATAACAGCCTAGCTTGGTTTGCCCTTTTCACCGCACAACCGAAAAAACTCTCAGAGCACTTGTTGGAAGAAGTCTCAACAGATCAACTCAAAAATGGAATGGAGTGGCTCAATCAACTTGATTCCTTCACTATTCAACCTTTTGGTTCTGACTCAACAAAATGGGCACAGCAAGAGTGGGATCTGGGGATTCAACTTTCTAAAATCGGCCTGGAACGAGCCATGACAAAATTGAAAGGCAAGTTTGAAACTAGTCAATTATCAAGAGAATACGAGTTGATTGAGTCTTTTGAACGCATATGGCAGTTGAGAGCACGCAAAGGCGGTCTTCACGAATCAATAGATCTACTTAAAAAAACTATTCTATAATATATGACTAGTTTTAATCAGCCAATTTGATACTCCGGCATCTCTACTGCAATCGCGTCAGCACGGACTCTCCCCTGTAGGGTAAGCATTATCCGCTGTTCGTTTTTTACAGCCAAGCCTTCAGCCTGTAACTTGGACACAAAATCCCTAACTTCCTCCAAGTAATCGCTGCTTAAATGAAAGCGTTCACCTAAAGTTGACAGGCACACTCCATCGTTCATTCGCAAACCGAATAGCAATGCATCTTCAGCAAATCCCGTCAATGTCATCACCTGAAATTCATCATAGTCTTTAGGCGAGAATCCATTGCTGACACCCTCAGCCCATTTTTCCAAATTGGAAGGATTCTTCCAACGTTTTCCATTAAACTGGGAACACGCAGAAGGACCCAATCCAATCCATTCGTTCATCTCCCAAGTATTGACATTGTGGACACATTCATAGCTGGGCCTTGCAAAATTAGAAACTTCATACTGTTGATATCCCTTCGATGGTAAAAACTCCCACGCCCGCTCGTAAAACTGAGCCTCCTTCTCTTGATCAATCGATAATTCGCCCTTTGCCAATCGATAATAAAGAGATGTATCCTCTTCAAATGTCAGACAATATGTGGAAATATGGTCAGGTTCCAATTCCACTGCTTCCAGCATATCTCTTTCCCACATTTCAAGAGTTTGCCCAGGAATCCCAAAAATCAAATCAAAATTTACTGAGTCGAAATTATATTCTATAATTCTACTATGTGCCTCATGTACTTTTTGAGGTCCATGATCTCGACCAAGAGCTTTCATCAATTTCGGATCAAAAGTCTGAACGCCCAAAGAGATTCGGTTTACCCCAGCATTTGCCAATACTGAAAGCTTTTCAGTGGTAATTTCATTTGGTGCAATTTCAATTGTCCATTCAATATCTCTCTTTAATTTAAGTGAATTGATCAGAGCACACAGTTCATCTAATTCCTCAGATTTAAGTATACCTGGAGTCCCCCCTCCAATGAAAACAGTGCTGATCTCACGATCAAAATTTGTCGATTCAATTTCTTTATTCAATGAAAGAAAGTAACCTTCAATTTTCTTTTTGCTTGGTCTCTCCTGATAAAATGCGCAAAAGTCACATGTGGACGAACAAAAAGGAACATGTATATAGAGACCGAGCGTGTTGGGATATTTTTGATTTCCTTTCTGCATCACCTTGGTTTATGACCAATTGAAACAATCGACAAAACAAAATGAATCAAGCCAAATTCAGAACAACCTTACTTCTTGCATTTCCTTTACTGGGAATGCTCTCAAGTTGTCGCCAACCAACTTTCATAAACCTGACTTCCAAAAACATAAGTCAAAACCCTTCGGGAATTTACACTCTACAAACAGAAATCGACATACAGGACCGTCGAGTGGTCAAGGACACAGTAGAGGTTTCTGTAATTGTAGGTGGCGATTCTATAACCATGGTAAAGGATCCAGTTAATCCTTCACTTTGGAGTTGTGACTACAAACTTCCTCAAGGATTTGATGAAGCTACCTATTATTTCCAAGTAGATTACTCCACTAAACTAAACAATGGAGCACTTCGTCCCGGCGAAATTAAAAGTGACCTTCAGGTATTTCGATTGGAAAATAGATATGTGGGTAATCTTGCCTCATACCGCGGGCCAGTTGGGGTAGAGATCGCAGTACAAGGTCGCGGGCTGACTAAGTATGATTCCATTACTTTTGGTGGGGAAAAAGCAAGCACCCGTTATCTTTCTGAGAATGAACTCCGGTTCACTGTGCCTGCCCTACCCTCTGGAATTGATTATCCGGTCCAACTCATTGGAGGTCCTCATGGTGCCCTTGACATTGGTAACTTCAGAATTGATGAAAGTCCTCTTGGAGTTGTCCCCTCATCTCTGGAGATAGCATCTGGGGATACTGCAACCCTGCTTTTTAAAATCGACTACGATGCACCGGAAGGGGGATTGTCCATTGATGTTAAAACGAATGTTCCTGATTCAATTGTCATGCCTGAAGCCGTGATTGCTGAAGGGGATCGAACTGTCAACATACCTATTCAAGGAGGATCTGTTGGAGAGGGGAAGATGATAATTTCAGCCCCTGGGTATGACTCAGTTGAAGTATCGGTTCGAGTCTTCTAGCAACCCTTAATCTTGTAGCTATGGTTGCTCCGGTAGATTCGGAGAGCGTTTCAATATCAGTAATTATCCCAACATTTAACCGGTCAAAATTTCTTCCTAAAGCCCTCGAATCAGTTTTTAATCAAACCTATCAAATAGAAGAAGTTATCGTTGTTGATGATGGATCCACCGATGGTTCCTTAAATAATTTAAGTCAGCAGTTTCCATCAGCGAAATTCTTTTTTCAAGAAAATCAAGGAGTATCTGCGGCTCGTAACCATGGAATCCGAAAAGCAAAAGGGAGATGGATTGCCCTGCTTGATTCTGATGACCAGTGGTTGCCTGATAAAATTGAAAAGCAAATCGATTTCCTAAGAGACAATGAAATATTTCAAGCCTGTTACACCGAAGAGTGCTGGATTCGTAAAGGAAATCAGGTTAAACTGCCTGCCTCCCTTGAAAAATCAAATCACAAGCTCTTTTCAAGAAGCCTTGAACGGTGTGTGATTTGTCCATCTTCATTACTTATTAAAAGAACCCTGTTTAAGAAAGTCGGCTTTTTTGACGAGAATCTACCCATATGTGAAGACTATGATTTTTGGATTCGCTTACTTCTAAATCATAAAATTGGATTGATTAAAGAACCCCTTGTAAAGAAATTTGGCGGGCATTCCGACCAACTCTCTACCTCGACTTGGGGGTTAGACAGGTACCATGTACAATCCCTGGAAAAAATATTAAATTTTAAACAACTTGATTTAACCCAAGAACTCCAGATTTTAAAAACACTGAACAAAAAATGTGATTTTTTGGAAAAAGGATTCTTAAAGCACGGCAAAAACTCAGATGCACAAAATTACAGAACGAAAAAAAATAATGCACAAAAGCGGTTGGATAAACTTAAATTAAATTAAAAGATATGAATTTTGTAATTGCACTAAGAAACGAGGCCCGACCCTTGGTTGAAAAATTCAAACTTTCTAAAATTAGTGACAATCCATTCCCACTTTTTGGCAACAAACATCACAGACTTATTATATCCGGAATTGGAAGAATCTCTTCTGCAGCGGCAACGGGATACCTGCTTGGAAAAATGCAATTTCGACCTGAACCGATTATTAACTTTGGACTTGCCGGTCATGGTGAATTTAAGGTTGGAGATTTGTTTCTTGCAAATCGGATTTTTCATGAACAGGAAAAAAATACACACTACCCACCGCAGTTATTGAAAACTGGAATACCGAGTTCTGCTTTACAAACCTGTGATCTTGCAGAATCTAATTATTTGGAGAAAATTGGATATGATATGGAAGCCCATGCTTTCTGCACTGTATCATATAAATCAATCACCCGTGAATTGGTGCAAGTTCTAAAACTTGTATCTGACAATCCCATAGAACCGTTATCTGGTTTTGATCCACAAATAGCTTCGAAATTAATTTATCAGCAAATTAATAAAATCGAGGCAGTTGTTATGGAAATAGACTCTATTGCCTCTGAAATACAACCCCACCCAGTACTTTTAGAAATTATGTCTCAAGCTGAATCGAAATTGCACTTTTCTGAGACCCAACGACACCAGTTAAGTAAATTGATCATTCAATCCATTTCCCTTGGGCTAGAAAAGAGTGATTTAATTTTTTTAATTTCATCTTCTCGTAATAGTCGAGTTCTCCTCGATAAAATAACCAAGAAACTAGAGCCTCTAAGAATACTTAAATGATAGAAACAATCTATTATGAGAAGCAGATTTCCAAACACCCTAGAACATTGGAAACATTTACTCGATTTCCTAAGGCTATAAAAATACCCTGCGATCACTTTAAGGAAATATTTAATCCAAGTAGTCAAAACTTTCGTCTACAAAAGAAAAAACCAGCACTCATTTTGGCTCAAAACTCAGGCAAACTCATTCATTCGGTTCCCTCAACCTATGGAATCGGTGGAAAAGTGAATTACTATTTTTCTCACATGTTAAACTGTATCTATGATTGCAGGTATTGTTTTCTTCAAGGTATGTATCCTTCCGCCCACTATCTGCTTTTTGTAAATTACGAAGATTTTTTTGCAGAAATAGAAAAAAAAGCTCAAAAGTTCTCTCCAGAACCAAGTTGGTTCTTCTCTGGCTACGACTGTGATAGCCTCGCACTTGAAAGTCTCACTGGATTTGTGAAATCAGCACTTTCTTTTTTTGAATGCAATCCTAAGGCTCAACTTGAACTTAGGACTAAAAGCGTATCTACAAAGATTCTTGAGGAATCTCCTCCTTTGCCAAATGTTGTTACCGCTTTTAGTTTCACCCCACAGGAAATTAGTGATTCAGTAGAGAATGGAGTGCCATCTGTGATGTCGAGAATCCATGCAATGGTGAGACTTGCAGACAAGGGATGGAAACTTGGTGTTCGATTTGACCCAATCATTGATTGCATTGATTTCGAAAAACGCTACCAAAACTTAATTCATGAAATCTTCGATCAACTTCCAGTCGAATCGATTCATTCTGTCTCACTTGGTCCTTTTCGCTTGCCTGAACCCTTCTTTAAGAGAATCGAAAAACTTTATCCCAAAGAGGCAATTTTTGCCGGTAATATGGAGAAAAGAGGAAAATCAATAAGTTACCGCAGAGAAATTGAACACGAACGAATAAACACCTGCAAAAAATTAATTGTTGAAAGAATACCTCCCCATAAATTGTTTCTTTGTGAAACAGAAAATCAAAAAAAAATTTGAGTTTAAATTATTTAGAATTGAAAATCATTCATTACATAATCAGAAGGAGCTTGAAGAAATTATGAAACTTTAATAACTTTGAACTGTTGCCACCATAGCTCAGCTGGTAGAGCGCTTCACTTGTAATGAAGATGTCGTCAGTTCGATTCTGACTGGTGGCTCCATTTTTAAATTCTTGTAAATTTTAAAAAGCCTACCTATCCCGGGTGGGCTTTTTAATTAATATGGAGGAATATTTAACCCACATCCAAACTTTTACTTCAACTGAATCTATGGTTTTAAAATTCTGTGGGATCGATTAGGTAACCAGACCATGCATTTGATGCAGTAGAACTAATCGTAAGTGTTGTTCCGCTAGGGAAAACACTCGGTGGAGATGAATCACCATTTGCAGTGTCTCTAATGGTTTTGCCACCCACTGTAATATTAGCCCCAGAAGAAGTGATTACTAATGTTTTTCCACTTGGGACTGTGTAAGTTTCAGAAGTGTGAGCCAAAGGAGTTATGCCAGTCAAATCGTTAAAAAGCATACCAGACCAACCATAATTCCCGGATGAACTTAAACTTAAGGTGGTTCCACTTGGAAAAAATGTTGAAGGAGAAGAGTCCCCGTTTGCAGTATCTCTAATTGTTTTGCTACTAACTTCAAGACTGTTACCGGTGGAGGTCACTACTAAGACTTTGGAACTTGCAACTGTGTAAGATTGATTATCATCCACTACCGCAGTGCCAAGTACTCCATATGGATTGCTCAAACTCGCCCCAAAAGGTCGGGCAACGGTCTTGTTTAAATCGGTTTGAACCGATGTTTCGAGCATCAACTTGGAAATTGATCCAGCTGCAGGACTTGCATTCAAATCGGTTAACACATCAGTGCCCAACATGGATTTGGTTATGGTGCGGTTTAAATCCGCCAGCACATCGCTCCCCAACATGGACTTCACAATCGTTCGGTTCAAATCATCCAGAATCGCCTGCTCCAGCATACTCGTTGTAATCGTTCGATTCAGATCATTTTGCACCGAGGTTGCCAACATACTCAGGGTTATGGATCCGGATGCTGGACTTGCGTTCAAATCAGTTAACACATCAGTTCCCAACATGGATTTGGTGATGGTGCGGTTTAAATCCGCCAGCACATCGCTCCCCAACATGGACTT
>MDTB01053364.1_pt1 | contig 15663 bp, 18 predicted proteins | sample 811161 | NCBI WGS metagenome assembly MDTB01 (sample SAMN05326650, study PRJNA326480) | marine metagenome | isolation source: seawater | place: Mediterranean Sea | collected 2009 | reverse complement strand
ACATCCACAGCAAATAACGATTGCTAACCGCACTTTGGCAAAAGCCGAACTGCTGGCTGAGCAATTTGCCACTAGCGGTAATGTTCGTGCATGTGCATATGAGCAACTAGACAGCATGCCTTATGACTTGGTTATCAATGCGACCTCCGCTAGTCTCAGCCAGGACTTACCACCCATTCCAGACTGTATTGTCAGTACGCATAGTTTTTGTTACGACCTTGCCTACAGCGATCAGGCCACCGTGTTTATGCAATGGGCGAGCAGACTGGGTGTTGCTGGCTGCAGTGATGGCATCGGTATGTTAATCGAGCAGGCCGCGGAGTCGTATGCCATCTGGCGCGGCTATCGCCCAGACACCGAACAGATATTTAAATTACTGCGCCCCTAAGCTTGTCTTCATGTGTTGTCCTGATGCAGATTTTTCACTTTCACATAATGTTGTGCTGAGTAGATAAGAGAATCAATTTCAGCTTGCGTCAGTACTCGAATTTGTTTTGCCGGACGTCCCATATACAGGTAACCACTCTCGAGCACTTTGCCACCCGGCACCAGGGAACCGGCGCCCACAATCACGTGTTTGCGTACCACCGCATGATCCAGAATGACCGATCCGATTCCGATCAGACAACAGTCCTCCAAAGTGCAGGCATGTAACACCACTGCATGGCCAACCGTTACATCATTGCCTACCGTCAGCTTGGCACCACCTGGACTATATGGACCATCATGTGAAACATGGCATATGCTAGCGTCTTGGATATTAGAGCGCTGGCCAATGGTGACGTCATTAATATCACCTCTGATCACTGTCATCGGCCAGACTGAACTGTCTGCGCCAATAGTCACCTGACCAATCACCAAAGCCGTTTCATCTATATATGCACTGGCATCTATTGTGGGACTATGATTTTGAAATGTTCGAATAGTCATTATGCGCTAAACTCCCGGTTATTAATTCCAAGTATGCTACTGACATGGTGAGTGCTTTCTGGTCCAAACTAACTGCCTATGCAGAGCTGGTGCGTCTGCATAAACCGATCGGCATCTACCTATTGTTATGGCCTACACTGTGGGCCTTGTTTATCGCCTCTAGCGGTCAGCCGAATACAACCATCACCTTAGTATTTATTATTGGCGTTATCTTAATGCGCTCGGCAGGATGTGCAATCAATGATTATGCTGATCGAAAATTTGATGGCCATGTTGAGCGCACCAAAGATCGTCCCATTGTAGCAGGCCGTGTCACCCCAACTGAGGCAGTCTGGATTTTCAGTGGCCTCAGTTTGATCGCCTTTATACTTGCCTACTTGACGCTTAACAAACTGACGCTAGTCTATGCCTTGGCCGCTGTGTTACTAGCCGCCAGCTATCCATTTACTAAACGCTATCATTATCTACCTCAAGTCCATCTGGGCTGTGCCTTCGCTTGGGCCATTCCGATGGCTTTTGTCGCGCACAGCGACTCCCATCCACCGTTACTCGCTTGGCTATTGTTCGCTGCCACTCTGGTTTGGACGACGGCATATGACACTATATACGGCATTATTGATCGTCCTGATGATGTTAAGATCGGGGTTAAATCGACCGCTATATTATTTGCTGACGCAGACCGTTTGGTGATCGTCATGCTCCAGCTGTTGTGTCTATGTCTGTTGCTGACAGTCGGTACTCTGGCAGAGTTGCAACCGGCGTATTACTTATCGCTGATGCTGGCGGCAGGATGTTTTATTTATCAGCAGATTTTAATTCGCCAGCATGAGAGCACGGCCTGCCTGCGCGCTTTTTGTAATAATCATTATGTTGGAATGTTGGTGTTGATTGGCATCATCAGCAGTTACTGGTTGCCCATTTGATTATTTAACCGTTCGCGCCAGCGCCCAGACATCAACGCGTTCGACCCCAGTACGCTTGATGGTGTGAGCCAATTCATTCACCGTCGCACCAGTGGTCACGACATCGTCGAAGATAATGACATGCTGGGTTTGGAAATCCTTTTTTAGGGCAAATGCATTGCGCATATTATGTTGGCGTTGCTCGCGGCGCATGCCGGTTTGTGCTTCGGTGTGGCGGATACGGGCGACATGCGCAAAACTGTGCGTAAAGATCATGCGTTTACGAATAGCTTTTAATAATTCATAAACAGCATTAAAACCGCGCTGACGCACCCGCTGAGCATGGCTGGGCATGGCAATGATCTGACTGCTGGCCACTGGCGGCGGACAATATTGTGCGAATAAGGTGGCCAGCAAGGACAGATTTTCCCAGCGCTGATGGTATTTATAGTCGATGATGAGCCGATCAAGCGGCGGCAGAAACCAGAATGGCGCAAATATATGATCTACATAGGGTGGCTTAGCTAAACACTGCCCACACACCTCACTGTGAGCAGCAATTAATGGAAGACCACAGCGCTGACACACGTGCTGAGTACGCGGCAACAGTGGCAGCCAGTGCGAACAGATGCCCTGTTCAGCCATCAAGCCGCACACTACGCAGTGCCATGGGTAGATCATCTGCAAGCCACCGCGACAGAGCTTGTTAAGTTTATGCCACTTAATCATTTGACAATGGTGTTATGCCGTTTAGACTGAGTCATCTCAAAATCCTCAAAATAAGAAGCCACCTATGAGCGCACCTGTCTGGACTGTCAAAGACACCTTGGAGATCTTTCCCGCCCCTTTAATGATCTGTTATTCGAGGCGCAGAGCGTGCACCGCCAGCAGCATAATCCGAATGCTTTACAAGCTAGCACCTTGCTGTCGATCAAAACAGGCTCTTGCAGTGAGGATTGTGCGTATTGTCCACAAAGTTCGCTGTATGACACCGGTATTGAACGCGAACGCTTACTCTCAATAGAGGAAGTGCGGACGGCCGCACTGAACGCCAAACAACAGGGTGCAACCCGGTTCTGTATGGGGGCCGCTTGGCGCAATCCAACTGACAAGGACCTGGATAACGTTATCGACATGATTGCAGAGGTCCAATCTCATCAACTGGAAACCTGCGTGACGCTGGGTATGTTGACACCACGCCAGGCTCAGCGCTTAGCTGACGTTGGCCTCGACTACTATAATCATAATCTGGACACCTCACCCGAGTTTTATGGTGAAATTATTACCACACGTGATTATCAAGATCGGCTGGATACACTGCAAAATGTTCGTGCTGCGGGCATTCATGTGTGCTCAGGTGGCATCCTCGGCATGGGCGAGAGCAGACAAGCACGGGCAGGCTTAATTGTGCAGCTGGCTAATATGCAGCCACAACCCGAATCAGTGCCAATTAACCTCTTGGTGCAAGTCGAGGGTACACCGCTGTTTGGCACCCCTGAACTGGATCCGATTGAGTTTGTGCGCATGATCGCGACCACGCGTATTCTGCTGCCGAAAACCTATATTCGCCTGTCGGCCGGACGCGAGTCAATGAATGATGCCATGCAAGCCCTGTGTTTTCATGCCGGGGCTAACTCAGTATTCTTTGGCGAGAAATTATTGACTACCCCGAATCCTGATACTGAGCATGACCTGCAGCTATTTGATCGCTTGGGCATCAGCTTAGAGGCACAAGTTAATCATTAAGCAGATCGTCACTAGCGCTCATTGATCATGCCGGCGTGGGATCAGAAACTTACCGAGTTGAAGCAACAGCATGCTTATCGCCAGCGCCGTTTAATGCAAGCGCCACAATCGGTGATGGTAACGCTGGATGACAACACTTATCTCAATTTTTCCAGCAATGACTATCTGGGCTTAGCCAACCATGCTGACGTCCGCGGTGCAGCCAAACAGGCGATTGATGATTATGGTTGTGGCAGCGGCGCCTCACAACTAATTAATGGTTACTTCCAGATCCATGCCGAATGTGAACAACGCTTAGCTGAGTTTCTACAGGTTGAACAGGTTGTCCTCTTTGGCTCCGGCTACTTAGCCAATGCTGGCGTGCTATCCGCCTTTAGCAAACGGCATGGACTTATTCTGGCCGACAAACTCAATCATGCCTCACTGCTTGATGCTGCTGCGGGCACCCAAGCTCAGCTGCAACGCTATCAGCACGGCGATCACCAGCATGCTCAACGGATGCTGGAAGAGCATCACCGTGAGGCTAATCTGATTGTCACTGATGGGGTCTTCAGTATGGATGGTGATATTGCGCCACTGCCGCAACTGAGCGCTTTACGCGCCAACTATAATAGTATGCTGATCGTGGATGATGCGCATGGCATTGGTGTGCTAGGCGCCACGGGGCGTGGCAGTCTGGAGACATTGGCCATGGCCACAGATGACGTTGATATTTTGGTCGGTACTTTCGGCAAAGCATTTGGCAGTGGCGGTGCCTTTGTCGCGGGCCAGCATGCGCTGATTGATTATTTAATTCAGACCGCACGCGCTTTGATCTACACTACAGCACCTGCCCCGGCACTGGCCGCGGCCGCCTGTCAAAGTCTCCAGATCATTACTCAGCAACCCGAGCGGCGTGCACGTCTGCACACTAATATCGACTATTTTAAGCATGCGATTAAATCTTCTGGCTTATCCTGCCTGTCATCAGATTCGGCCATTCAGGGCATCATCCTTGGCAGTAATGAAAAAGCACTCCAGTTCAGCCAGGCATTAGAGCAGCGTGGCATCCTGGCAGTCGCTGTGCGCCCGCCGACCGTGCCCAAAAATACCGCCCGCATTCGCATCACACTCAGCAGTGAGCATGAGTTTCAGCAGATCGATCAACTGATCACAGCCCTGCAAGACATTAACCATTCTTACGCAGACCACAACGACACTAAATGAGATGGTTATCTGCCATTGAGTACACCGAGTGGCCGACAATAATATGATCCAGCACGGTGACATCAATCAACCCCAATGCCTGGCGTAGGCGCTGGGTAATATGTTTGTCAGCTTGACTCGGCTGACAATCACCCGAAGGATGATTATGGGCCAATATCACGGCTGCCGCATTTGCCTCTAAGACACACTTCACCACCTCGCGTGGATACACACTCGCACCATTTAGCGAACCTTTGAAAAGCTCCTGATAACGAATCAACTGATGGCGTGTGTCCAACAATAGACAGGCAAACACCTCATGTTGATAATGGCGCATACGGCCCTGTAAATAATCCGCTGACGTCAGCGAATTGTTGAGCAAAGATTTGCGGCTTAACGTTTGCTTGAGACTGCGTTCAGCAATTTCTCTAACGGCAGCGATTTGAGCAAACTTGGCTGCAACTATGCCTTTTACTTGCCGAACAGTGCTGAAATCGCTGTGCAGCAAGTGGGCCAGGCTCTCACACTGCTGCAACAGCTGCTCGGCTAAATGCACCGCACTCTGCCCACGCACGCCAGTGCGTAACACGATGGCGAGTAGCTCGGCATCGGTAAGACTCTCAGCACCGTGTTGAATAAGTTTCTCGCGCGGGCGACTTTGTTTCGGCCAAGTGCTCAACATAGGCGAAATTTACGCGGGTTTATGCATGGTTTCTGGTAAACTTGTAGGCATGAAATTAGCTGCTAAAAATATTGTCGTTGCGGTATCTGGCGGCATCGCTGCTTACAAGAGTGCAGAATTAGTTCGTGCATTGCAAAGGCTGGGCGCACAAGTCCGTGTTGCAATGACCAATAGTGCGACCGAGTTTGTTACCCCACTGACCTTCCAAGCGCTGTCCGGTTATCCCGTTCACCTGCAGGATAAAGGCGAGTTAGACCCCGCCGGCATGGATCATATCGCACTGGCGCGCTGGTCAGATCTGATTATCGTGGCGCCTGCTACAGCCAATATCATCACAAAAATCAGCCAAGGTATTGCTGATGACTTTGTCACCTCCTTATGTCTCGCGCAGCAAGGCTCGTTAGCCGTTGCCCCTGCCATGAATCAGGCCATGTGGAGTAACACCGCCACCCAGGAAAATATTAAGTCGTTGCAACAACGTGGCATATTATTATTTGGCCCGGCCAAGGGTCTCCAGGCCTGTGGTGAAAGCGGCAATGGCCGCATGCTGGAGCCAACCGAACTCGCTGATTGTTGTGTCGGTGTTTTTCAACATCAAGCCTTGCATGCCAAAAAAGTAGTGATTACCGCAGGACCAACGATTGAGCCGATTGATCCCGTGCGATTCTTGAGTAACCGCTCCTCTGGCAAGATGGGTTATGCGCTTGCCGATGCCGCGGTGGAGGCGGGTGCCCATGTGCAGGTCATCACTGGCCCGACACATTGCGTAAAAAATCCACGCGTTCATTATCAGGCGGTGGAGACAGCTGCGCAGATGCTGAATGCGACCATGGCCAGCATTAGCGATGCTGATATATTCATTGCCTCAGCGGCAGTGGCTGACTATGCACCGTTGAATATTGCAGCTCAAAAAATTAAAAAACAACACGCACAGCTGTTCATTGAATGTGAAAAAACTCAAGATATCCTCAAGCAGGTTAAACACGATTATCCGGATTGTTTTTGTGTCGGCTTTGCGGCAGAAACTGACAATCTTATTGACCATGCTCAAAACAAATTAAAGCAGAAATCACTCGACATGGTCGTGGCTAATCAGGTCGGAATCAGTGGTCAGGGTTTTGACAGCGATTACAATGCAGCTGAGATTATCTGGCCACAGGGCCGTGAGAGTATTAGCAAAGTACGTAAATCTGAATTAGCACGCAAGATCATTCGATCCATCTCAACCCTTACCAATAAGAACCGAGACAATGTCAGACAATTCCAGTCGCAATAAAATTAAACTGAAAATTCTTGATCCACGCATCGGGACTGATTTTCCATTACCCAGCTACGTCACTGATGGTTCTGCCGGTTTAGATCTGCGCGCTTGCATTGATCACAGTACCCAGATCGCACCGGGTGAAACAAAACTCATCGCCACCGGTATTGCTATTTTTATTGATGATCCTGCGCTGGCCGCTGTCATCCTGCCACGCTCCGGGCTAGGCCATAAACACGGTATCGTGTTGGGTAATTTGGTGGGCCTAATCGATTCTGATTACCAAGGGCCATTGATGGTGTCGATGTGGAATCGTGGCAGCGATACATTCACCGTAGCCGCCGGCGATCGGATCGCGCAATTAGTGTTCGTGCCAGTCGTGCAAGCTGATTTTGATGTGGTCGAAGATTTCACCGCCAGTGCACGCGGCGAGGGTGGCTTTGGTCATACCGGTCAACAATAATCCATAAAGGGTTCCGCATGGAAATTAACCCAAGTATTTTCAAAGCCTACGATATCCGTGGCGTCGTCGAGAACGATTTGCGTCCCGAGCTTGTGCAGCTGGTCGGTCAAGCAATCGCCACTCTGTATCCTCAATGTCAGCGTGTGGTAGTTGGACGTGATGGTCGTCTTACCAGCCCGGAACTTGCCGAGCAGCTGATTGCCGGCCTCCTGGCGGCTGATGTGGATGTGATCGATATCGGTGAAGTACCAACACCGGTATTATATTTTGCTACCCATCATTGTCAGACCGGTTCCGGCTTGATGATCACCGGCAGCCATAACCCGCCTGAGTACAATGGCATAAAAATGGTGATGGCAGAAAACACTCTGTTTGGCGACATGATCCAAGACATTTATCAATGCATTATCGCCGGTGAATTCAAACAGGGCGAGGGCCAGTGTGAGACCATCGACATCATGCAGGCGTACATTGCTACCATCACGGCTGACATCAAACTGCAACGCCCACTCAATATCGCTATTGATTGCGGCAATGGTGTTGCCGGACCAAGCGCGCTAAAGCTGTTCAAGGCATTGGCTTGCAAGGTGACCGACCTATATTGTGATGTTGACGGCACTTTCCCTAATCATCATCCCAATCCTAGCGAAGTCGAAAACCTACATGACCTTATTGATACCGTCACCAGTAACGCGCTTGATCTGGGTCTGGCGTTTGATGGCGATGGTGATCGGGTCGGTATTATTGATGATCAGGGCGAGATATTATTTCCCGATCGACAAATGATGCTGTATGCCGAAGATGTGCTGGCGCGGAATCCAAATGCTGAAGTTATTTTCGATGTTAAATCAACCCGAAATCTGGCGCACTACATTCAACAGGCCGGCGGTCAAGCAACCATGTGGAAAACTGGCCACTCCTTTATTAAAAAGAAAATGAAAGAAACCGGCGCGCTATTAGCGGGTGAAATGAGCGGTCATATCTTTTTTAAAGAACGCTGGTTTGGTTTTGATGATGGTCTCTATGCTGCGGCACGCATGCTGGAGATACTCGCTAAGCAAGCACGCCCAGCCAGTGAGCTATTTGCCGAATTACCAAATGACGTAAATACTCCCGAAATTGTTGTACACTTGGCGCAAGATGGTCAACAACATGAATTTATCAAACGCTTTGTTGAGGCATGCTCTTTTCCAACCGCACAACTATCGACTATCGATGGTGTGCGTGCTGACTTCGAGGATGGTTGGGGATTAGTACGTGCCTCTAACACGACACCCTCGCTGGTGATTCGTTTTGAAGCCGAGACGAAACCCGCATTGGTGCGTATTCAAAATGAATTTAAAACCCAGATACTGGCTGTAGACAACAGCATTAATTTACCGATCTAAACCATGAAAGCAGAACAGGCACTCAACACAGCGAAGGTACTTAGCGAAGCGCTGCCCTATATTCAGAAGTTTTCTGGCAAAACCATTGTCATTAAATACGGTGGTAACGCCATGACTGAGCCGACCTTAAAGAATAGTTTCGCGCGTGACATGGTGCTACTCAAACAAGTAGGTCTGCAACCGATAGTCGTACACGGGGGCGGACCACAGATTGGTGCGCTGTTAGAAAAACTAGGCAAAGAAAGTAAGTTTATTAGTGGGATGCGTGTCACTGATCGAGAAACCATGGATGTGGTAGAAATGGTGCTGGGCGGCAAAGTCAATAAAGAAATCGTCCATCTAATCAGTCAGCAGGGTGGTAAAGCCGTTGGACTGTCGGGTAAAGATGGCGATTTAATCCATGCTGAACAATTGCTCGTGCAACCCGATGCGCCGGAAGCTGATGTCCCAGAAATTATCGATCTGGGTCATGTCGGTAGTGTCACTGGCATTAATCCTGCCGTGCTCAATACTTTTATTGCCAATGATATTATCCCCGTCATTGCCCCGATCGGGGTCGGTGAGGATGGTCAGACGTATAATATAAATGCCGATTCTGTTGCCGCCAGCATTGCCTCGGTGATGGCCAGCGAAAAACTTATTCTGCTCACCAATACGGCTGGCGTCATGCAAGACGATAAACTCCTCACCGGCCTGGCACCTGAAACGATTCAGGCCTTAATCGCCCAAGGCGTTATTAGCGGCGGCATGATCCCCAAAGTGAACTGCGCAATCAGTGCAATCCAGTCCGGCGTGCATACGGCCCACATCATCGACGGCCGCGTTGAACATGCGGTCTTGTTAGAACTATTCACCGACGAAGGTATAGGCACCCTGATTGGGCGCTAATATACTCTATCCTTCTTCCTATCGTATTATTTACATGTGCGGAATGACATCCTCACACCATTATCACGCCTGACCTGTTAGTTAATTATTGCTCCCCATAATGAAAATAAAAATTGGGATCATCTCATCTAAAATATGTTAACAAGGCCGATGAATATCATCTTAGTTCACGGTATTTTTGATACGGGTAATATCTTCACGCCTATGTCCACGCGGCTGGAGGCGCAGGGCCATCGTTGTTACTCGCCAAGTTTAACGCCCGCCAGCGCACGCTTAGGCATAGCTGATCTTGCCTTAAAATTAGCTGCCTATATCGATACGACTTTGACCGACGATGATGACTTTGTATTGGTTGGTTTCAGCATGGGTTGCTTGGTGGCAAGATATTATTTACAGACGCTAAAGGGCCATCAACGTTGTCGAATCTTCCATGCTATCTCGGGACCACATCATGGCTCATGGTGGGCCTATCTATTATGGTGGCAGGGCGCCAGGGACATGCGGCCTAACAGCGATCTACTTACATTATTAGAAAGCTCACAACACCGCCTCAAGGATATGGCGCTATACAGTTACAGAACACCCTATGACTTGATGATATTACCCTCCAAGAGTTCTCATTGGGTTAGAGCAGAAAATCATGTTTGCCACACACTGCTGCATCATTTGATGGTGAAGAATAAGAGTGTTACCCATATGATCTTACAATCTATCTCTTAACCTTTTTAACATTGCGCTCATTGCCGGTGCTTTGATGAGGCTGAGCTCAGACGCCGTAAGCTTCTCGATAGGCAGTCAATTGAGTCAGTTGTTGGGCTAGATCATCTCGGTCTTGTGCGAAAATGAGTAGATCTTGCAGTCGCGCTATCGCCAATACTGGCACTTGGTAGCTGTCTTCAATCTCTTGGATGGCACTTTTTCCCTCTGGGCCTTTTTCCTGTCGGTCAAGTGCCACAATGACTGCGGCCAGTTCAGCCTCAGAATCATTTATGATCGTCATACTCTCACGAATCGCGGTGCCTGCAGTGATGACATCATCGACGATCACCACTTTGCCGGTCAGTGCTGCGCCAACTAAAATGCCCGCCTCGCCATGGGTTTTAGCTTCTTTCCGATTGAACGTGACACCCACTGAACGTTGATGATGCATATTGAGCGCGATTGATACCGCGGTTGCCAGTGGAATCCCCTTGTAGGCTGGACCGAATAAATTGTCAAACGCGATACCTGAATCTATCAATGTCTGCGCGTAATACTCGCCCAAGCGAGTAAAGTCCTCACCTTGATTGAATTTTCCAGCATTGAAAAAGTATGGACTCAGACGTCCAGATTTGAGTGTGAATTCACCAAATGATAGTGCTTCACGTTGCAAGGCAAATTCTACAAATGCACTTGATTCCATAGCGATTATATTTTCTTTAATTATGCGAGCTTGTTTGCTGCATGCTAAAGTAAGCGCGTCTCTTTCACAATCGCACAATTACGTTCGTGGCTAAAATAAAAATAATTTCTTTGAATGCTAACGGTATTCGTTCTGCCGCAAAGAAAGGCGTGTTCACCTGGTTAGCGAAGCAACAGGCGGATGTGGTTTGTATTCAGGAAACTAAGGCCCAAATTGATCAGTTAATCAACGATCCCGTTTTCTTTCCGGAGGGATATCACTGTAGTTATGTCGATGCGCTCAAGAAAGGGTACAGCGGTGTAGCCATTTATTCCAAACATAAGCCGCAAAAAGTCATCACCCAGCTGGGGGTAGAAGAATTTGATAATGAAGGCCGTTATCTGGAAGTACAATTTAACAATACCGCGGTGGTATCTTTGTACGCACCTTCTGGCTCCTCAGGTGATGTACGCCAACAGGCCAAATTTCGTTTTATGGCTGCCTTCATGCAACACCTGAAATCACTCAAGCGTCGCAAACGTGAATATATTATTTGTGGTGATTGGAATATTGCCCATAAAGAAATCGATCTAAAAAATTGGAAGGGTAATAAAAAGAACTCTGGCTTTTTGCCAGAAGAACGCGCCTGGCTGGATCAGTTGTTCGATAAAGAAAAATACATTGACGTATTCCGTGAAATTAATCAGCACGATGAGCAGTACACCTGGTGGTCGAATCGCGGTCAGGCATGGGCTAAAAATGTCGGCTGGCGAATCGATTACCATATTGCCACCCCCGGTATTGCTGGCTGCGCCCAGAGTGTGGATATATATAAGGCTGAACGTTTTTCTGATCATGCACCCCTCTCCATTGAGTACAAGCTAGATCTTTAGGCGAGCAGTACTTAAGGATCAACCTAGTACTCTATGAATAAACTTTTTGGCAAAAATATCCTGGCCCTGTTTTTCCTCGGTATCTCTTCGGGTCTACCTCTGTTATTAGTGTTTGGTACTTTGTCGGTATGGTTGCGTGAAGCCGGTGTTGAGCGCGCTACGATCGGTTTCCTCAGCTGGGCAGGCTTATCCTATGCGTTTAAGTTTGTATGGGCGCCGGCTGTTGACCATTTATCGATACCGCTGTTAAGCCGATTATTCGGCCGCCGGCGCAGCTGGATTCTGCTATCCCAAGTGCTGGTCATTTTGGCTTTGTGTTGGATGTCCTTATGGGACCCACAATCCAATCAAATTAATTTTATTTGGCTGGCGGCTGGTGCCGTGCTGCTAGGTTTCGCCTCAGCCACACAGGATATTGTTATTGATGCTTATCGAATCGATATCGCTGATCACGAACAACAGGCTATGCTGGCCGGTATCGCGATTGCAGGTTATCGGATCGGCATGTTATTCGCAGGGGCGGGGGCGCTAGAGTTAAGCGCATTATTCAATCCTAGTGAGCACTACCTTGCGTCAGCTTGGCAGCTTGCATACCGTTGCATGGCGCTGTTTATGTTGCTAGGCATTGTCACCACCTTGCTTATTCGTGAACCCGACACCACCAATACGCGTCCAGTAATACACAATAACTTGTACTTATTTATCCATTTTATTTGTGTGATCGCCAGCTTTTGCCTGAGTTTTATTGCCCTTGGCTGGCTGTTTGAGGCTTACAGCGCCAATCATACCTTAGTCAATTTTGCGCTTGCTTGCCTACGTTTGATGATTGCCGTTGGTATAGCCGTCATTGTCGGCAATCGCTTGTGTCATTTTGGCTTGCTTGATAGGCATGAATTTAACGCCGTCTATGTTTCACCCTTCGTCGACTTCTTCAAGCGCTATGGTCAGCTCGCGCTATGGCTGTTGCTAATTATCTGTTTTTATCGCACCTCGGATATTGTCATGGGCGTCATGGCTAAGGTGTTTTATGTCGACATGGGTTACAGCAAAACAGAAATCAGTCGGATCAGTTTTGTGTTTGGCACGATTGTTAGCTTAGTGGGTGGAATTCTGGGTGGTCTGTTGGCCTATCGTTTTGGCATTATTAAGATTTTGTTGCTCGGCGCGCTGACTGCTTCGTTATCGAATCTGTTATTTATCTATTTAGCCAATCTTGCCGCACCCTCCCTGACTGCTCTGAGTCTAGCGATTGTGGCAGACAATTTGGCCGGCGGTCTGGCGGGTGGTGTGGCAGTGGCATTCCTATCCTCTTTGGTTAACAAACAATTCAGCGCCACCCAGTATGCGGCCTTCAGTGCCATCACCTTATTGTTTCCAAAATTACTGGCAGGCTACTCGGGTGCAATGATCGATGTGCTCGGCTACAGCACCTTTTTCGCGCTCACTGCAGTAATGGGTATTCCGGTTATTGTCCTGATTTTATTGATATGGCGTCCCTATAAACGTATTACAAATATGTCATAATAGTGCGGTCTATACTCACCGAGCACCGTTATGCGCCGATTTATCCTAATCGCTATTTGTCTTAGTGTGACCCCACCAGTTTTCGCTAACTGGTTCTATGATATTAAAAATATTATTTTTCAACGTTCTGAACACAAAGCAGATACTGAAATAACCGACAGCAACATCGCAGCGGCACTCAAACAAGCGTTGCTGACCGGTTCCGATGCCGTTGTCAGTCAGTTGAGTGCGAGTGGAGGGTTTAACGATGATCGCAATATCAGGATTGAATTACCACAAGCACTGGGCGCGGTGCAAAAGACGCTTACCAAAGTTGGTCTGGGTGACTCACTTGGTGCCTTGGAAGACAGGCTCAATGCCGCCGCTGAAGTGGCAACAGTTAAGGCAAAGCTATTATTTGTCGATGCTATTCAGGCCCTTAGCTGGACCGACGTGCGCGCCATATTGAATGGTCCGGATGATGCAGCAACTGCGTATTTTCAGCACCATATGGCCGCTGCACTGAGTGCAGAAATGCGCCCCGTAGTGACTGACAGTTTGAACGAAGTTGGCGCAGTACGCCTATATAACACCATGATGGACAGCTACCATGCCTTACCTTTTATGCCGCAGGTTGAGGCTGACCTGTCAGGCCATGTCACGAACAAAAGCATCGCCGGTCTTTTCCAATATCTTGCCTTAGAGGAAAAAAGTATTCGCAGTGATCCCGCTAGACACACCAGCGAATTACTCAGCAAGGTGTTCTCACCCTAGGGCATGATCTCTATCAAGGTATTATCCGCCACTAAATTCCAGATCTCCTGCATGGCTTGATTCTCGACGGCTATGCAGCCCTCTGTCCAATCCTTGCCGCCGAAAGTGAGTGCAATACGCTCAGTCCAGTCACTTGGCTGGCCGTGGATCATAATTTCACCTCCCGGATCGATACCTTGAGCGCGTGCGTGTTTAAGCTGTTTTTGATTAGGATAGTTGACGTGTATGGAGCGATAAAAAACGACTGTCCGGGTTGCGCCAATCAAGCGTGTAGACACCTTCTGGCGTGCGTGAGTCGCCCTCTCTTTGTTTCTGCCCAACGGGATTCTTACCCAGCGCAATTGGATAGCTTTTGATGAGTGCATCGCCCGCATAAAGCAACAATTTACGCTCTTTTTTTCGCACCACTACATAATCGACTGTATCTTGTTTCGGCATTACTTGGCTCGATCCAGGCGCGAAGATGTCCAGTCCAATGGCATCCATGCGGCTGTCAGGCATAACCGGCTGCGCCAGATCCGACTCAGGTACCAACACGCTAGCGCGCTCAAGATTTGGTACGATTGCCGGGATATTTACCGGCAGCGCGAATACCGAGCTCGCCACACTCGCCAGCACAATGCCAATCAACAATGAGCCCAACACACGATTCACAGTCAGTCTGGCACGCGGCGTGTTTACGCCTGGCTACGTTTACTTCTGACCCATTTAATAATCGGCGCCCATTGCTCGCGATCAACTGCGGTAGCCGCAGGGCCCATTTCAAAAATTCCACAGCCTCTGTCCGCGGCACGCACATAATTTTGACTGTCACGCAGCATCGATAAGTAAGGTACTTTTTGCTTCCGCAAAAACTCTTCCAGCTCGGAAGAAATATTAGTGATTTCACGCGCGCGATTGGCCACTAAGGCAATTTTTGCTTTTTTCTGCGCAACTGGTGCAGCGCTTTTTATTTCGCTAATAAACTTTTTTGCCGCACGCATATCGATTGGCGAGGGCAAAACCGGGATGATGATTGTCTCTGCTTTCCTGATCAGACGGGTTAATTCTCCGCCATGGACACCTGCTGGCACGTCCATAATCGCCACATCGACACTGCGTTTCACTTTTTCTGGATTTTTCTCGAAACCTGCAATACCGTGGATCGGCGCACGTGCTGCTGAGCGGGCACTCAGCCAGTCCAAACTACTACCCTGTGGGTCAAAGTCAATTAAGGTAACTTTCTGATTTTGAGTGGCAAAATAACTTGCTAGATTGGTTGCCAGCGTGGTTTTACCTGATCCACCTTTAGCATTCACTACCATGATATGACGCATTACTCACCGCCTTATTGTTGTGTGTGTTTGAATCAATCAGCAGTTTGAACTATCACTATGAAGCTGACAAGACGCTAATCTTAAAATTCTGCGACTACCGGGGTGTGATCTGAAGGTCGCTCCCAGGCCCGGGGCGTTTTATCGATGGTACTTGATTTACAGTTTTGCATAAGACTCGCACTCGCCAATATCAGATCAATACGCATGCCATGATTGCGCCTGAAACCGCCACCACGGTAATCCCACCAGCTAAACAACTCGTCCGCCTGATCAAAACAGCGAAAAGTATCCTGCATACCCAAGTCTATGATGGTTTGCAGGGCAGCACGCTCCTCCGCACTGCAAAGAATT
>MDTB01199798.1_pt1 | contig 15666 bp, 15 predicted proteins | sample 811161 | NCBI WGS metagenome assembly MDTB01 (sample SAMN05326650, study PRJNA326480) | marine metagenome | isolation source: seawater | place: Mediterranean Sea | collected 2009 | reverse complement strand
AATAAAACTATACCAACAATTATGAGCAATACAGGAACTGCTTTAATTAAGGGTAAATTTGAAAGGCTCATTAAAATTCTTTTGGTAATTGAGAATCTATTGAAAGCGTTCCACCGCCTTTAAATGTAATTGCGATCATAATGAGCATCCACAATAATGGATATTCATATCCACCTTTGATCCATAAAAAGCCGTTGGGAAGATGTATATAAAATGTAGCTACAGCTAATATTATTACTAGTTGAAGTGAAAAGAGTCTTGTTAGTAATCCTAAAGCTACAAATATACCTCCTACAAATTCAACTAATCCTACATACCATGCAAAATAATATGCGGGTTCAATAGAAACACTTTTAAAAAAAGCGGCGGTACCATCAATCCCTCCAAATATTTTTCCAAAGCCATGTGGAACCATCATTAATCCTGCGGATATTCTTATCAATGGATAAGAAAATGGTTTCAAAATTTCATAAATTGAATCTAATTTTCTACTAAAATGTCTAGATGTCCTTGAAACTTTAAACATAACTTCTAATTAATAATCTAATTAAATTTATTAAATTTTCAAGCATATTTATTTCGATTTATGTAATCAACCAAGTCTCTTTGAGTATTTGTTATATTTTTATTTTTTGCAAGATTTTCATAGGATCTTCTAAGAGAGTAGATGGTATCCACGTTGGTTAATTTATTATCAGAAATACCGTAATTATATAAATTTTTAACAAAGTTATCTTTTGTAGTTGATATATTAAAGGTAGTTTTACTAAGTTCATTAGTTAATGTTTTTAATCTTGTTGAAAAACAACACACACTCCCATTGTCTGAGGGAATTAAGTAAGTATCAAACTTATTCAGTTTTTTTATACACTCATTTATATGGTTATAATTAAGTTCCGGTACATCTGATACACACATTATGATTTTATCTGCAAAAATTTTACATAAATCATAAGCACTACTAATGTGTTTGCTTAAACTCTCACCGTAGTAATTTATTACACTATATTTATCCAAATCATATTCACTAAGATAAGAATTAGTAAAACTTGTATTTACTACCACTATTTTAGTATCACTTGCGTTTGATTTTGAAATATTCTCACTTTTAATTTTTAGACAAAGATCATTATATTTTTCTATTAAATTATTATCACTTATTTCTTGTCTAATTTTATTATGATATTCTTGAGATTTTGGATCTGCGAAAAAAAAACAGACAAGATTTTGATATTTTTTTATACTTTTATTTGTAAAAACTTTATTTTTTAATATCTTTAATGATTGTTTAAAAAAATTTTCACTACGAAGATCTTCTTTTTTGATCTCCTTGGTCAATTCTTTTACCTCAATATCTAAAGACCTGCTTTTACTAATAAAGTTTTGAACTAAATCTTTATCTTCATCGTTTTCGAATTTTTTCAGCATATAAAATAGATTTTTATTTATGACTAATGACAAGTTATTATTTTCGTTTATATCTAAGTAATGAACGGTATTATTTCTAGTTTTGGACAATAGCTCAGAATTAATTTTTTCAACATTATCTTCTTCATTCAAAAACATTATGTTTGTATTTTGAGATTCTTCAACTCCAGCATTAAAGGCATTTCTTTTTGAAAAATTATCGATCTTAATAATTTTTTGTGTGTAATTACCAAGTTGCTCGACATCATAACTCTTTTCAGTAACACAAATTATTTCAATCTCTGAAATTTTATTTTTTAAATCATCTAAGAATTGAGTATTTTTTTCTTTTATTGGTATTACAGCTGAAAATTTCATATTTCAAATTTATATTATTTTGATGAAAAATATATATTTTGATAATACCCTATAACCTCTAATTTACTATTATCTGTATCTGACATAACAGCTATTCCATCAATGCTATCGACACTTAAGTTATGAATTTTCAAAAAATCATTTTTTACATTGGTTTTGACACTGATCCATTGATTTTTCTTTTCACTCTTAAGGCTTGATAATGCATAATCTACTGATTGTTTTGTATAAGGGCTTATCCAATGATCTCCCTTTGTTTTATTACTCGAAAAAACATAATTTATTACTTTTTTTTGCCAGGGAAGCTTACCGGTAGATTTTATAACAAATACTCTAAGAGCAAAATCATGTCCTTTTTTTGTATCCTCTTTAATACCCTCTAATCCCTTCTCAAGTTTCCAAACAATATTTAAATAGGGAGTTGCATTTAAATTAATCTTTTTTTCAACGCCTAATCCAGATGCCGAAGCTTTGGCTTCAGCTTTTAAATAGTTACCTTTTACATCTTTAATTATTGTATAATTTGTATTTCCTTTAATACTGTGCTTTTTATAATTTTTAATCTCATCCTTATTAAAATTAAATATTATGATTTTTTCTCCTAAAACAATATTATTGCCCATTAAAATATAAAAAATTATTGCGTATAGTGTTTTTAATTTTATTTCCATAATGCTTTTATAATTAAAAATATTTAAAATAAAATAATTGTTTTGGCGCGCCCGGGAAGATTCGAACTCCCAACCTTTTGGTCCGTAGCCAAACGATCTATCCAGTTGATCTACGGGCGCTAGTAATTTAGTATCACAGATAATAAATATCTTCCAATTGTCTATATTTAAGTACAATATTTTTAGTTATTTAATTTAATTTATGGTGTAATTTAATTAGAAAAATTGACTTATCAATGTATATTAAAAATCACTTACTGGATCTTAAACCATCCTCAACTTTAGCAATAAACGAAAAAACAAAAATTTTAGAAAAAAGTGGATCAAAAGTTTATAAATTTGGATTTGGTCAGTCACCCTTTCCTGTGCCAAATGAAATAGTTGATGAGTTATCAAATAATGCGAGTAAAAAAAATTATTTACCATCGAAGGGTTTGTTAGAATTACGTGAGTCAATTGCTAAGAATTTAAGAAATAAAAAATATAAGTTTGATACTAATAATATTATTATTGGTCCAGGAACTAAAGAGCTGATGTTTTTACTACAAATAGCATTTGAAGGAGATATAGTTTTGCCGATACCTAGTTGGGTTTCTTATTTTCCTCAAGCCTTAATTAATAAAAACAAAGTTCACTTTATTCAAACCGAAATTCAGGATAATTGGCACTTAACTGAAAATAAAATAAAAGAAGTTTCAGATAAAATAGGAAATAGAAAAAAATTAATAATTATAAATTATCCCAATAATCCATCAGGAACAAACCCGAAAAAAATTGAAAATTTATCTAATTGTTTGAAAGAACATAATTTTATTGTATTAGCAGACGAAATCTATAGTGATTTAAATTTTAATAAAAGTTACCAATCCATTTCTCATTTTTATCCTACAAGAACTATAGTAAGCAACGGTTTAAGTAAATGGTGTGGAGCTGGTGGATGGAGACTTGGGTATTTTGCTATCCCAGACGATCTTAACAATTTAAATAATACTATTTCGAATTTAGCAACAGAAACTTTCAGTGCTGTGGCTACACCAATTCAATATGCAGCAATTAAAGCTTACGAAAGCAATCAAGAAGATTATTTGTCGAAATCAAAAATAATTTTAAGAAAAATAGCTGAAGAGGCATACAAAAAACTAAATACGAATAATATAAAAGTAATTATGCCAGAGGGTGGATTTTACATAATGCCTGACTTTTCTGATTTGTTAGATAAATACTTCAAAAGCTCAGAAGAGATGTGTAATCAATTATTAATAGATACAGGTGTAGCTGTTCTTCCTGGTTCAGATTTTGGTTTTAAAAAGAATAAACTTATTTGTAGATTAAGTTATGTAGACTTTGATGGTGAAAAGTTTTTAAATTCAATAAAAAAAACTGAAATTCTTAAAACTGCACACATAAATGAATTTGCTCCAAAAGTAATGGAGGGTATTGATAAAATTGTGGAATGGTCTTCTAAATTATCAAAATAACTCTAATTTTTGATAAAATAGTATTAGTCAATAAATGTATAGTATAGTATTTTCTTGATTAAATAACAAAGGGGGATAAATGAAAAAAATAATATCTTCATTATCAAGTGCTTTAATACTTTTTGCATTCAGTTTGCCTTTAAATTTTGCTGCAAAATCAGCAGAATTTTTTACAATAGGAACTGGTGGACCAACTGGTGTTTATTTTCAGGTTGGAAACGCAATTTGCAAAATGGTAGCAAAGCTACAATCTTCTGATCATGGTAGAAAAAAAGGCAGCGATAAAGCATTTCGTTGTGCAGCACCATCAACTGGTGGATCTACTTATAACATTGGTCAGATACAACAGGGTGAATTCCAATTTGGAGTTGCTCAATCAGACTGGCAGTATCATGCATACAATGCGAGTAAGCCAGATAAAGTAAAACCTTTTAAAGATTTGAGAGCAGTTTTTTCTGCTCATCCAGAACCTTTTCAGATAATAGCAAGAAAAGGGTCTAAAATTAAAGACTGGAAATCACTTAAAGGAAAAAAAGTAAATATCGGAAACCCAGGATCAGGTCAAAGAGGAACTTTTGAAGTTTTAATGGAGTCACACGGAGTAAATAAAAGCTACTTCGGTGCAACATCAGAACTTACTTCTTCTGAACAATCTGGTGCACTTTGTGATAAGAAAATTGATGCTTACGGTTATACCGTAGGTGTACCAAATGCGGGTGTAGCTCAAGCTACAGACGGATGTGGAGCATATATAATTAACTTACAAACATCTGAGGTTAAAAAATTAGTAGCTAATAATCCGTTTTATGCTTTTGCAACAATACCTAAAGGTACTTATAAGACTTCAAAAAGTAATGTGACTACTTTTGGTGTTATGGCATCAGTCGTAACTAGTGCAAAAGTTTCAGATGAAATGGTATACAATGTAGTAAGAGCAGTTTTTGAAAATTTAGACGATTTCAAAAAACAACATCCTGCTTTTGCAAATCTTGATCCAAAAAAAATGATTAAAGATGGTTTATCTGCGCCGTTACATCCTGGAGCAATAAAATACTATAAAGAAAAAGGCTTAATGTAAGTCATTCATAAAAAAAGGCCCAGTATCCTGGGCCTTTTTTTTATTTAAAATTATGAGTGATAAAACGGACGAAAAAAAATTTCTTGAAAATTACGATGAAGATGGCGGTTCCAAGAGGATTCTTGTTGGCTGGAACCTGAAATTTGTAGCTTTAGTAGCGATATCATGGACATTATTTCAATTATGGTATGCAAGTCCATTTCCATTTATTTTTAATTTTGGACAATTTATTGATGTTCCAGCTCGAGCTATTCATTTATGCTTTGGCTTAACATTATGTTTTTTAATATATCCATCTAAAAAGAAATTAAGAAATTCTATTATAACTTTCAGTGATTTCGTTTTCATAATTTTATCCATCATTGTAACTATGTATTTAGTTATAGATTATGAGGGTCTGGTCAACAGACAAGGTATTTTAGCAGAATTAGAAATTTTTAATCTCAATATACCGTACGAATTAATTATAGGTGCAACTGGTATTCTTTTATTATTAGAAGCTACGAGAAGAGCGATTGGATTACCTTTAGTTATAATAGCTATTATTTTTTTATTATTCTCTTTGTTTGGTAAGCAAATGCCAGAGTTGATTGCTCATGCTGGGTTGTCTTTAAAAAGATTAGTTGGATATCACTGGCTTGGTGGGGAAGCTATTTTTGGAATACCAATCAGTGTGTCCGTTAGTTTTATTTTTTTATTTGTTTTGTTTGGAGCCATATTAGACACAGCTGGGGGTGGAAAATATTTTTTGAATTTAGCATTTGCATTAGTAGGAAAAATGCGTGGCGGGCCTGCTAAAGCTGCTATTTTAGCATCAGGATTAACAGGGATGATTTCTGGATCTTCAGTTGCTAATACCGTCACAACTGGAACATTCACAATCCCTATAATGAAAAAGACAGGTTTACCAGCTGTTAAGGCTGGAGCCGTAGAAGTGGCAGCATCAGTAAACGGTCAAATTATGCCGCCTATAATGGGTGCTGCAGCTTTTGTTATGGCTGAACTTTTGGGTATTTCATATTTCACAGTTGTGACACATGCTTTTTTACCGGCAGTAATATCTTATATTGCTTTGTTTTACATATCCCATCTTGAGTCTTTAAAGCTAAATATTAAAGGATTGCCAGAAAATGAAATTCCAAATCTTAAAAGAACTTTTTTTGGAGGGATACACTTCTTAATTCCAATTATAATATTAATTTACTTATTATTATTTCAAAGATGGACTGCAGCATCATCCATTTTTTATTCAATAATTTCACTAATGTTAATTATTATTATAAAGCAAATTTTTAATAGAAATAAAAATAATGTAAATTTAATAAATTCCATAAAATTAGGTATTAACCAAATATTAGCTGGATTTGAAAAAGGTGCCGTTAACATGATTAGTTTAGCGGTTGCTATAGCTACTGCAGGAATAATAGTAGGCGCTGTTTCCTCAACGGGACTGAGTAATAATTTAATAATTATTGTTGAAGCGATTTCTGGCGGTAATATTATTTATCTTCTAGGTTTAACTGCAGTACTTTGTATAATTTTAGGAATGGGTCTCCCAACAACAGCAAATTATTTAGTAGTTGCTGCTTTAATGGCAAATGTGGTGGTAGAAGTTGGTAATGCATCAGGATATATTTTTCCTCTAATAGCAATACATCTATTTGTATTTTACTACGGACTAATGGCTGATGTTACACCTCCAGTTGGATTAGCATCTTATGCTGCTTCTGCTATATCTAGAGCTGATCCAATTAAAACTGGTGTTCAAGCTTTCTGGTATAGTTTAAGAACTGGAATTTTACCAATTGTATTTATATTTAATAATGAGCTGCTTTTAATAGGTATCGAAAGTTGGATACATGCATTTATTGTAATGATAACTTCTTTATCAGCAATTTTAATTTTTACTTCAGCTAGTCAAGGTTGGTTCATTAAGAAACTTAAATGGTACGAAATTATAATATTTTTAATAATTTCCATGAGTTTATTTAGGCCAGATTACATTATGAATAAATTTTATCCTAAATACAATTTTCAAAATTTATCTACAGAAAATTTGAATAAATTGAATATTGACTCTGAAAAAAATTTACAGATTAAAATTACGAGGGAGACAGCTTACGGTCCAAGGTATAAGCTTTTTCAATTTGAAAAAAATAGTATCAAGGATAGCTACACCTTAAGTGAGCTGGGTATTGAAACTACAACTCAAAAGAATTTAACTGTTATTGACAAAATTAAATGGAATAGTCCGGCCAAAAAAGCGGGTCTCGAAAGTGAAGATATAATAAATGAAATTAAAATAGAAAATTTAGAACGACCGAAAAAAGAAATAGTTTATCCAATATCACTTGGAATTTTTATAATTTTATCATTTCTTCACTACCGTAGAAAAGATAACTAAAATATTGGAAAAATAGTTTCTACTAATTTACAAGATTGACATAATTTGTAGCCAAATAATAAATAATTACTATCTACTTCATCATCGGTTTTACCACATTTTTCACAAACAAAGTATTTTTGATTATATTTAAATTTTTTTCTTTTATTTTTAAACATAGAATATTTAAGTAAAAACGGATATTACAATATAAAATTAAATTTTAAAGAAATGAATTGGATTATTGCAAGCGTAGTAGCGGCTTTTTTTCAAAATTTAAGATTCTCTCTACAAAAGAACTTAAATAAAAAAATATCTATAATTGCATCAACATATGTAAGATTTGTATTTGCTCTTCCTTTTTCTGCTTTATTATTTTTTTATTTTTTTAGTGATACAGAATTAATAAAGTCTTTTTTGACTAATAACGAATTTATAATTTTTGTAATACTTGCATCAGCAACACAAATCATATTTACATTCATACTATTATATTTATTTCAATTTTCTAATTTTGTGATAGGCACATCTCTAAGCAAAACTGAAGTTATACAAATAGTTCTCTTAGAATTTTTAATTTTAGGTGACAAACTTAATTTTATCACTACTTTTGGCATATTAATTTCTACTCTTGGAGTAATTGTTTTTAGTGTAAAAGATATAAAGCTTTTTTTTGAGGGTATAACATCTAAAACAACCCTAGTAGGCATCTTAAGTGGTTTTTTTCTTGGGCTAAGTGTAGTCTTATTCAGAGGCGCTGCTTTAAGTTTAGATAATATTAATTCTAATTTCGATAAGGCATTAATTACATTATTTTTTGGACTTTGTATTCAGTCATTTATCTTAACAGTTTATTTATTATTTTTAGAAAGAGATCAATTTTCAAAAATTCTAGAAAATAAAGTACAGTGCTTATCAGCTGGAGCATTCGGTTTTCTTGCTACATTATCTTGGTTTTACGCATTTACTTTAATTCAATCTTCGATGGTAAGAGCTATAGGGCAAATAGAGTTGTTATTTAGTTATTTTTCTTCAAAATATTTTTTTAAGGAAAAAACTAAATCAATAGAATTATTAGGAATTTTTATATTTGTTAGCGGTGTAATTATAATTCTTTTAAATCGTTAATTTGGTGTGCTTTAATTTAACTAACAGGGGACAGAAATGAGCAAATTAAAGCACACATATTTACACCTATTAATATTCGTTCAATAAAACTAGTGAAAAAAAATTACTAACAATTAATTTTACTAGCTTAAATCGCAGTTTTTAGCGAATTTTTAATATATTCTTCTCTGAGCTTGCCAGTAAACTCTCCTGGTTTTCCTGTGCTTATCTTTTTACCATTAATATTTACTACTGGAGTAACAAATGTGGTAGCGCTGGTGATGAATGCCTCATCAGCTGAAATTGCATCAGTTAACGTGAAACCTTTGTAGCTTATGTTATATCCAAGAATCTTCGCGCAATTAATGACAGATTGTCTAGTAATGCCATTTAGAATTAAATCATCTGCCTGACGTGTTAGAATTTTCCCTGATTTTATTATCCATGCATTGTTTGATGTTCCTTCTGAAATATAACCATCTCGTAACATCCAAGCGTCATCAAATCCTTTTTCATATGCTTCAGCTTTTGCAAAAGAAGGATAAAGTAATTGTGTGGTTTTAATATCGCATCTTTTCCATCTTTTGTCCTCCAATGTCATTATACTTATGCCGTTTTTAGATTCTTTATTTTCAATTAAATTTTTTTCCTGAGAAAATGCAACCACAGTTAAATCTGTTTCTTTAGGTGGAAAATTAAAACTTCTATCTGCAACTCCCCTGCTAACATGCAAGTAAATTATACCCTCTTTTAAGTTATTTTTTAAAATTAGATCTTTATGAAATTTTTTTATTAATTCATGATCTAACATTTTTGAAAATTTTAATTCTGACATTGATCGATCTAACCTTTTCATGTGATTATCAAAATCAATCATTTTTCCATTTAGTACTGTTGTGACTTCATATACAGAGTCACTGAATAAAAAAGATCTATCAAATATTGAGATTTTTGCATCAGTTTCGGAACAGAATTCTCCATTCAAATAAATTATTCTATTCATTTATTACCTTTTTATCATAATCTTTATTTGATAAGAAATTATTTAATTCATTTATAGTTAAAACTTTTCGAAAATTAAAATTTTTATTAAGATTTGGATAATCTAATCTAAAGTGCGTACCTCTGCTTTCTGCTCTTAATTTGGCTGCGTAAGTAATTAATCTTGATACTAATAACATATCTTTAAGTTTAGCAGATAAATTCTTTGCTTCTCTTTCTATTTTGTCAAATTCAATAAAAGCTCTATTTAAGTTATTATCCGATCTTTCTACTCCTACAAATTTATTCATAACCGATCTTAATTGCCAAATATATTTTTTAGCTCTTATTTTGCTTATCGTTTTTTCTTTTGGTAAGTAATTCTTAATATTTATAGACTTCACAGAGTTAATTTTTATTTTTGAAGAATTAATTTTTTTTGCTATTCGCATTGCATAAACAAAGGCTTCAAGTAAAGAATTGCTTGCAAGCCTGTTAGCACCATGTGCACCAGTCGAGCTTGTTTCACCACATGCCCATAATCCAGATATTGATGTCATGCCGTCTAAATTTACTTTTGTACCTCCCATATGATAGTGTGCTGCAGGTATTATCGGTATTAATTCTTTTTCCATATTTATATTCGCATTTCTTAAATACTTACTAGCTGTTGGAAATAATTTTTCGAAATTATTTAATTTAAACTTTCTACAATCTAAGAAAGTTGAATTTCCATTAATTTTGAGTCGATGTATTGCGCGCGAAACAATATCTCTCGGGGCTAACTCGGCTAGATGATGAATATTTTTCATAAATCGATTATTATTTTCGTCTACTAGAGTTGCACCCTCTCCTCTTATAGCCTCTGTTAAGAGAGGATTTGGATCTAATCCAATATCTAGTGCAGTTGGATGAAATTGAACAAATTCTAAGTCAACTAATTCTGCACCTGCTGTTGCTGCTAATGATATTCCTTCCCCATAAACATCTCTCGGATTTGTAGTATAAGCATAAATACTTCCAATCCCACCTGTTGCTAAGATTACATTTGGTGACTGAAAGAACACAATATTATCAACAATATTATTTTGATGAATATGACCAATGACTCCGGAGCATTCGTTACTTTCATCTTTAGTTATATGATCAATTGAAACATTCTCGACAAATGTGACATGACCTAATTTTTTTGCATGTAGTATTAATTTCTCAACAATAAATTTTCCAGATTGATCACCATTGACTTTAAGAACTCTTCTTTTAGAGTGAGCTGCTTCTTTTGATAAAGACAATTCTCCACCCTCTCTATCAAATTTTACACCAATATTTTCTAAAAATTTAACAACATCATAAGCTTTTTCTGTAATCTCTCTTACCGCAACCTTATTGCTTAAACCTGAACTGACTTTAATAGTATCGTCAAAGTGTATTGAGGAGGAGTCTTGCTTATTTACGGCTGCAGCAATGCCTCCCTGAGCCCAAGCACTGGACGACATTTCGCCAAGTTTACGTTTGGTTACTAAGGTTACTTTTCTAGGATATAGAGATATTGCGACAGTAAGTCCTGATATTCCTGATCCAACAATCACAACATCTGATTTATATATACTCTCCATAAATTAATTACTAAATACGATTTAAAATGAAATTATTATTAGCATTTTTAATACTTTTGAGTCTAACAAAAATAGCGCATACTGCTGGTAGCGATAGTGATAATAGCGTTGTAAAACCTAAAAATTACTCAAAAATAAAAAAATTAATCAAAAAAGAAAATTATAGCATTGCAATTCAACAGCTTGAGGAAGTTTTACAAAACACAAAATTTAAGGATGATCCTGATGTTATAAATTTATATGCTTTTAGCTTGAGAAAAGACGGACAATTAGAAAAGTCAGAGAAGCAATATAAAATTGCATTAGGTATTGATCCAAAGCACCGAGGAGCGCTTGAGTATCTTGGTGAATTATATGTTAATACCAATAGGTTAGATCAAGCAAACCAGTTGCTAAAAAAATTAGAGAATTGTAGATGTAAAGAGTACTCTAGACTAGAGAGCTATATTTCTGGAAAAAAATTTAAAAGATTATATTAAATTCTTACCAAGGCAATTCCAATCCATCCCAATTAAAAAATTTTCCAGTTTCAGTTGGCTTTAAATTTTTAATTATTTTCATAAGATTAATTGCAGATTCTTTCGGACTTTGAATTTTTAAATTACTTTTTTGAAAAGGCCTTGACAGATCTGAATCAACAGTCCCAGGATGAAGCGCAACAAATATTGCATTTTTATTCTTAATTTTCATTTCAATAGATGCTGTTTTGATTAATTGATTTAAAGCAGCCTTAGAAGCTCTATAAGAATACCAACCTCCATAACCATTATCTGATATTGAACCAACTTTTGCAGATAAAGTTGCAAAAACTGATCTTTGCTCAGTATCTAATAACGGAGAAAAATATTTAATTAATAATGAAGGTCCAATAGTATTTATTAGAAAATTTTTTTTTGCAAAATCTAAGTCGATATTTTTAAAAGTCTTTTCCGGCATTTTATTATTATTTTTATCGTGCAAAATACCAGTAGCGTCAAACAAAATAGAAATTGGTTTTTTTTTATTTTTTATGAAATCTACTGTTTGTTGAATAGAATTCTCGTCATTAAAATCTATGAAGGGATTTGTTTTTCTACCTATTTTAATTATATCACTAAATCCTAAATTTTTTATTTCATTAGAAATTGCCGAACCAATAGAGCCAGTTCCTCCAACTATAATTGCTAAATTTTCTGTATTCATAATTTTTTAACAAGCCACAAAAAATTTGTGGCTTGTTTTTTTAAGTTACGCGCTCAATGCTTGATCGATATCTGCAATAATATCATCTGGATGTTCTATTCCAATAGATAGTCTTACATAACCCGGGGTTACTCCAGCTGCTAGCTGATCTTTCTCGGATAACTGAGAGTGTGTTGTACTTGCTGGATGTATCGCTAAAGATCTTGCATCACCAATATTTGCTACATGATAAAGCATTTTCAAGTTATCAATAAACTTTTTTCCAGCTTCAAGACCCCCTTTTAATTCAAAACCTAAAAGAGCCCCATTGCCGCCTTTAAAATATTTCCTAGCTCTTTCCCCAACTTCACCTTTATGTAATGTTGAGTAAATAACTTTCTGTACCTTATCGTGTTTAGATAAGAACTCTTTAACTTTTTCAGCATTAGAACAATGTTGCTTCATTCTTAAAGTAACAGTCTCAAGGCCCTGAATAATTTGAAAAGCATTAAATGGACTAATTGCTGATCCAAGGTCTCTCAATAAAACTACTCGAGCTCTAATTATATATGGAATATTTGCTCCAGTAAGCTGAGGAACAGCATCGCCCCATACGGCACCATGATATGATGGATCTGGTTCCCAAATGTTTGGATGTCTTTTTTTATCTTTTGCCCAATCAAATTTTCCAGAGTCAACAATTATGCCCCCAATGCTAGTGCCATGTCCACCAATAAACTTTGTTAATGAGTGCATGACTATTGAAGCGCCATGCTCTATTGGTTTGCAGATCACTGGGCACGAAGTATTATCCATTATTAATGGTATTCCCTTGTTTTTTCCAATTTCAGCAACTTCGCTAATCGGAAAAACTCTAAGAGAAGGATTGGGTAAAGTTTCTGCATAGTATGCTTTTGTTTTTGTGTCACTTAATTTATCAAAATTTTTTGGATCTATTGGATCAGCATAACGCACTTCGATACCCATTTGTTTCAATGTATTATTAAACAAGTTTACTGTTCCACCGTAAAGATCAGTTGAAGCAACTATGTTGTCTCCAGCATTACAAAGATTTTGTACTGTAAAAGCTGATGCTGCTTGACCTGAGCTCACACATAGACCGGCTACTCCACCTTCTAATGCAGCAACTCTTTCTTCTAAGACATTAGTAGTTGGATTCATAATTCTGGTATAAATATTCCCAAACTCCTTTAAACCAAATAAATTTCCTGCATGTTCAGCAGAGTTAAATTGAAATGAGGTAGTTTGGTGTATTGGTACTGCAACAGAAGTTTGACTTTCATCCCTTCTAAAAGTACCACCATGAAGACCTATGGTCTCTGGATTTTGGCTGTTTGTTGTCATTTTTTACTCCTTAGTTAATTATCATTTTTCTGTCCGAAATGAATTAGCTAAGCTTTTGGGAAGTTTCGCTTTAGCTGTTACTTTGTCCGCAAGCTGTATCAAATCGACAATTCAAATATATATGATGAATTACTGTTCAACAAGCCTTTTAATTTCATTTCTAAAATTATTATTTATAGTGAAAAAGTGTCCTTTTTCCTCATGAATTGAGGTTCCGCTTGAATGATACTTCAGAAGATGCTTATAAAATTTATTTATTTCAACCTCTAAATAGATACCATCATCAGAGAGAATTTTAACTTTCTTGATGTTTTTTTTAGTCATATTCTATTTTAAAATAGATAAGCGCCTTACAAAACATTTAAAATTAAATTTTTTTTTTAATTTCTTTAACTATATCAAGTGCCACATTGTTTTCAGCTAAAGACTCTTTTTTAGTTAAAACAAATGTTCCTACTAAATCTTTATTAAAATATTTTTCTATTTTTTCTAACATTTTAATATCTTGTACTGATAATTTATTTACTAAAGATTTTCTTCTAAGTTTAACAGCCCTCTTATAATAAATATGGTTCATTATCATTTGATAAATTCTAAAAGGGTATGGAAAAACCATATATCTAAATATTATTATAATCGTAAAAATATAAGACAAATTTACACCAAATTTATCAATCAAAGCTGCTAATCTAAAAGGTAGATATTTATATAAAAAGGGCAATGAGCCAAATGGCATCTCGATTATTTCTTTTGCTCGTTTATTAACTTCAAGATTTTTTATATATTTCATAGACGGGAATGTGGAGGCATCCGAAATTATATTTGGTTCCTTAAATTCCTCTTTCAATATTAAGGCTATTGCTACCACAACTGATGGATCTAAATTTTTTTTAGCCACTAAATCAACTGGTAATGACACAACTTGTATATCTTTTTTTGGAATGTTATTTCTTAAATCGAAACCACCTGCCTGAACTTCTTCTGGATATAAATAGTCAAATTTTCTTGAAATTGCTTTTGAATTCTTTAGTGAAAAAATTTTTAAATTAAGATTAGTACCTAATTTAAAAACAAATTGATTATTTGCGGGTAATAAAAAAAAACCAACGTCTAGTTTCCCTTTTTCCATCATATCAAAATGAATTGAATGTGTTTGGTCCACAAATATAGTGTTCTTATCATTTACTCCATAAATATTTAATATTGTTTCTGCTAACAATCTAGTTCCTGAATTTTCTGGTCCGATACCAATTTTTAATCCTTTAAAATCTGCTAAAGAGTTTAGTTTTAAATCTTTTCGATAAAAAATAAATAATGGCTCTAAAATTAAAGAACCAAGAGCTTCAACATTTTTGAACTGCACATTTTTTAAATCTTGAGCTACAAATCCAATATGTATATTTTTTTTAATATCATTAATATCCTCTACTATTTTAATTGTATCTTCACGATTTATAACCTCAGCATTAATATTATACTCTTTTAATCTTTTTTTTAAGACATTTGCTGAAGTATCAAAAAAACCACCCTTTGGACCCGCCTCAATGTAAATTGTCTTGTCTTGAAAAAGACTAAAAATTAAAAAAAATGTTATTAATATTAAAATTAAATATCCAGCGTAAGTCAGAATATTTTTATTTTCAGAAACTGAATGTAATTTTTTTTTATTATCTTGTTTTGTCATTTTTTTAACCAATTAATATATTGTTGCTATTATCGTCGAACAATTAAAAGAATATTTTACTCATACTTGTTTTCAAAATAAAAATTAAATTTTTTACCTAGTAATGTATCAATTCTATAAAAATTTGGAATCATAAAAGGCCTTCTAGGGTTTATCCTGTCATTAACCCAATTTTTAGACCAACCGTACGTGCTATCCACACATAATATTGCAAAATTATTGATCTTAAATTTATCTTGAATCTGAAAACAACCGTTTAAAAATATATCAACATAAGATTGAACTATTGGATGTTGATTATCGGGTATTATAATTTTTTTTGGGTTTGCAGCATATATCCAAAAGTTTTTATTTTTT
>MDTB01106730.1_pt1 | contig 15666 bp, 13 predicted proteins | sample 811161 | NCBI WGS metagenome assembly MDTB01 (sample SAMN05326650, study PRJNA326480) | marine metagenome | isolation source: seawater | place: Mediterranean Sea | collected 2009 | reverse complement strand
ATATGATGAATCAGAAATAACGCAAAAGATCATCGACTTGCAGCCAGATCTGGTGATAAACGATGTCCTAGATACAGAGCTGAAATACATAGAAACTCTTCGTAACGCAGGGATCCCAGCGGTTAACTTTGAGGATTTTGGCGGTGGCGCAAAGATCGCGAACTTAACAATAAATGAGCTCTTCGATGCCCCTCAGTTTGATGGATCTAACGTGCGTTGGGGCCATGAATATTTTTTTACTCGCGATGAATTCGATGCCGCCAAGCCGAATGACTTTCGGGAATCAGTAACGGATGTATTATTGGCCTTCGGTGGAACAGACCAGCATAACCTCTCATGGACTATCTACAACGCCATACGTGATTTTTGCTCGAAATCCGGAATCTTCATTCACGTTGTTGCGGGTCCAGGGTACGAGAAGTTTGATGATTTGATCGCGAAAGTTGGGCCTGCCAAGAATGTATTTATCACACATGCCAGTGGTGTAATCTCCAGCATCATGGAGCGGGTGCAGTTAGCAATAACCTCGAATGGAAGGACGGTCTATGAGCTAGCGCAAATGAATGTTCCAGGCATTGTAATTTCGCAACACCTTCGGGAAGAGTCACATTTGTTTGCTTGTCCCGAAAATGGGTTTATCCCGCTTGCTATAGGTTCTGAAGTCGAGTTGCAAGAGAAAGTTCTAGAAGCGTTCGAGGGTCTAGTGCGTAATCAAGAGGTTCGCCATGGTTTATTCATGAACGCAAGCCGGTTTGATTTCAATCCTAATAAGAAAAAAGTAGTATCTGAGATACTTCAGGTATTAGAAAAGTCTTAGGAAGCAAGAAATCTAACCAATAGAGTCTGCTGATGAAAATCCTTGAGTATTTTGCGAATAGAGATGCCGGCAAAGGGTGGAACACCGGGCCATACTTGATTGCCGAGGCTGGTGTGAACCATGAATGCGACCTGAAGATTGCCCGAGAGATGATTGTGAAAGCGGCGCAAGGGGGCGCGCATGCGATTAAGTTTCAGACCTATAAAGCCGGAACCCTTGCCTCAATCAATTCCCCAGCATACTGGGATCTGGAGAAAGAAGGCACTCGTTCACAATACCAGTTATTTAAGAAATATGACAAGTTTTGGAAAAATGAATTTGAGAAGTTGAAATATTGGTGTGATGAGGAAGAGATCGAATTTCTAAGCACACCGTTTGATCTCGAGTCAGCGACATTCCTCAATGACCTGATGGAGGTTTTTAAGATTTCGTCATCCGATATTACTAACAAGCCATTTATCCAGTATCTGGGGTCTCTGGGAAAGCCGGTAATTTTATCGACTGGGGCGTCAGATCTTGAGGAAATCCGACAGGCGGTGAGTTGGTTAGAGGAAAAGAGGGTACCAGTTGCCTTGTTACATTGTGTCCTGAATTATCCGACTCGCAACGAGGATGCAAACCTGCTGATGATCGCTGGTCTGAAAAATAACTTTCCGGACCATATCGTCGGATACTCTGATCACACAGAGCCTGGAGACATGGACGTATTGTTAACTGCAACTTTGCTTGGGGCGACAATAATCGAGAAGCATTTTACGCATGACAAGACCTTGCCAGGCAATGACCATTACCATGCGATGGATCAGAAGGATCTTTTTCGATTTTGGGAGCGAATTGAAGAAATACGACCACTTTTGGGAAGTGAGCGCAAACACTCGCTTGCGTCAGAAGCGAGTGCCCGATTAAATGCACGAAGGAGCTTAGTAGCAGGGCAAACAATTCCAGCCAATAGTCAGATTGATGAGTCACAACTGACATGGAAAAGACCAGGTAATGGGATTAGTCCTAAAGATATTGATCACGTAGTCGGACGACGGACAACAACGATGATCAAGGCTGATGACCTGATTTTATGGGATATGCTGGAACGATGAATTGGAGCGAGATAACCGGAGAGATAGATCAGTTTCTGAGCCGCTTATTCCCCCTAAATCGGAGCCTTACTGGCAGTGCAAATCGAACAACTCTTGAGATTCTGAAGGAGATCGTTCCGTTGGAGATTCTTGAGTATCCCTCAGGCACAGAAGTTTACGACTGGACGATTCCTCCTGAATGGGATCTTCAGGAAGGATGGATAGATGATGCCGATGGCATGAGATTAATAGATTTCTCTGAGTCCAATTTGCAGGTGATGGGGTATAGCGATCCGATTAGAAAAAGAATCCCATTTTCGGAGCTCTCGGCAAACTTACACACCACCAGTATCAATGAAGACGCCATTCCTTACAGGACCAGTTATTATCAAAGTAATTGGGGGTTTTGTGTTTCAAAAAATCAATATCAGTTGCTCAAAGAAGCAAAGCAGCCACTCGATGTATGTATAAAATCCTCATTTAATCATCAAGGGTCGATGACCGTCGCAGAACTGACTATTCCCGGGCGCTCAGAAGAGGAGTACTTCGTTTCAACTTATTTCTGCCACCCGTCGATGGCAAACGATAATCTTAGCGGCGTGGTTCTAACCGCATTTTTGGCAAAAATTTTGCTCGCAAGAACTGAGCGACCCGAAAAATCATGGCGGTTTATTTTTGTTCCCGAAACTATCGGCGCCATCAGTTACCTTAAGTACAATGAGAATGTTATGCAGGCCATCAAGGGTGGTTTTGTTGCATCGTGTTGTGGCGGGCCCGGGCAAATAGGGTACAAGGAAACTTTTCTGGGAAATCATCTTATTGACAGGAGTGTTAATCTGGCATTTCGAGAGAATGGCACTCAATTTATTCACTATCCGTTTCAGCCAGATGGAAGCGATGAAAGGCAATATTCATCACCCGGATTTCGAATACCAACCGCAACGATTACAAAAGACAAATATTATGAATTCGAGGAATACCACACGTCTTCAGACAATCTTGAGTTAGTCAATGGCAGTCAAATAGGAGAATCTCTGAAGCACTATCTCGCTGCAATAGAGGTGATAGATAAGAACAAGACATACAAATCGCTATCGCCTTACGGTGAGGTGCAACTTGGAAAACGTAAACTCTATCCAAGTATTGGGGGTGCGTTTAATACAGTTGATGGGAAACAAGGTCCAGAAATAAAAGCAGGCGATCAAATCGACGCAATCTCGTGGATTTTGTTTTTGGCCGATGGTACAAATGATCTTGTCGCAATCGCAGAGCGCTCAGGGATTCGATTTGAAATAATCGCGGGAGTTGGCGACGAGTTGTGCAGCAAAGGGCTGCTGGAGATAATTTAATTCCTTCTTGGTCGGGGCTCTCGGGATCTGAGCTAAATCCAAATATCTGATCCTTGCTGTCAGCCGCATGTCAAGCCGCAAATAATCTGAATAACCTATATAAATCCTGAAAAACGATAATGAAGAATGCATTTTTGGTGTTAGGGATGAATTACGGCGGGCATGATACGTCCGCCTCATTGATGCTTGACGGCGAGCTAATAGCAGCCTGCGAACAAGAAAGGTACACATTAGATAAACACAGTCGAGTTTTCCCCACCGACGCAGTTGAAGACGCGCTATCGTTGGCCGGGGCTAAGTTAGACGATGTAGATGAGTTAGCGTTTAGCTTTGACCCAATACACCATATAAGGGAGGCCTATTTAAATACTGCTATTAAAGATGTGTCGCGGATCGAGTTTCTTATAAACGATATCGGTCGTATCGAAGAAAACTTCTATATCGAGAATACCATTCGCAGAAACATTGGCTATGAAGGACCTATTAAGTTTTACAACCATCACAAATGTCATCTGGCAAGCGCTTATTATCCCAGCGGATATGAGGAGTCACTGTTGGTAAGTTATGACGGTATAGGAGAGTTTGAGACAGGAATGATGGCAGTAGGTAGATCCGGGGAAATTGGGTCCTTCATTCCTGGCAACTCGTACCCAGATTCTCTTGGACTGATCTATTCAGCGATAACCCATTATTTGGGTTGGCGTCATCATTGTGATGAAGGAATTATTATGGGTCTGGCAACTTATGGAAACCCAGATCACACAATTCCTGATGGCGTCGGGACTTATCAGAACGTTTTTGAGGAGATTATTCGAGAGACAGGGGATCTGACTTATGAAATTAATCGGGAGTGGATTTCATATCATCAGGTGCGAGACAAATGGGTAAGTGATAAATTTTTAAAGACTTTTGGTCCGAAACGTCACTTTGATGATCCGGTATCCCAGCATCATATGGATATCGCCAGTGCACTACAAAGCCGTTTAGAGACAGTGGTGATTAATCAACTGCGATGTGCGAAACACCGCTTTAAAGTAGATCATTTATGCCTGTCCGGAGGGGTTGGATTGAATTGCTCTCTAAATGGAAAGATAGAACAAGAAAAAATTTTCGATAGTATTTTTGTCCCCCCTGCCAGTGGCGACGCCGGCGCGGCGATCGGTAGCTGTTATCTTGCGACAAAAGCCCAGGTTGCAAGTCTTAAACCAAGAAAGGTTGTCGATTTTTATCTTGGCTCAAGGTTCTCTACAGACCAGATATGTGAGGCATTTGCTGCTCGTGATCTGGAGGCAAAAACACAAGAGAACCTATATGACGTGGTTGCCGATCGATTAGCAATGGGGAAGATAGTTGGCTGGTTTCAGGGACGAGCTGAATTTGGCCCGAGGGCACTGGGGAACCGAAGTATCCTGACCAGACCATATCCAGCGGAGATGAAAGACTACTTAAATCTTCGCGTAAAGTTTCGAGAGGAGTTTCGCCCCTTTGCACCTGCTGTGCTTTATAGTCATCTCGAAGACTATTTTGAGATTCGTCAAGAAAGCCCGCATATGCTGATCGCCTGTGGGGCGACGGATGTCGCGAAAGAAAAGATCCCTGCTACGGTGCATAGCGATAACAGCTGCCGGGTGCAGTCTGTTCGATCTGAGAACAATTTACGCTTTTTTTCATTACTGACTGCTTTCTATGAAAAGACACAGTGCCCGGTACTTTTAAACACTTCATTCAATGTGAAAGGGCAACCAATCGTAAACACGCCTCTACAAGCCATCGACTGCTATCTGTCTACGAATATTGACTGCTTGGTTATTGGAGATTACTTTATTGAAAAAAACTGAACGGCTCGTTAGGAATTTTTTGCAGCGCCCAACGATTTTGGTTTGTGCTACCGAGCCGGGGAGTGCAGCAAATTTAGTCGAGATCCTCCCGGGCTTGGCGCCGATATCGGACCTGACTCTTTTTTCTGAATCCGGTGGCCGAAAAATCTTCAATCAAAATAAGTTTCAGGCAATAGACTCAAGCACAATAAAGAGCGTAGAGAGTGCAGTCCAAATATTAGGAGAAGTTCGACCCGGAGTAGTCATTTGTGGACGGGGTATCGATATGCAGTCTGCAGATAGGTTTATGGTCGCGGCAGCAAGAAACCAGGGCATCCCCAGCCTCGTGATGATTGACGAATGGTACGATTACGCCAAGAATTTCGCAGACAATGCTGGGAACTTGGTTTTTTGCCCAGATGTAATTTGTTGCCCTGATTTGCAGGCAAAAAATGAAGCCATCAGTGAGGGATTGCCATCGGACCGCTTGTATGTAACCGGCAGCCCAGCGTATGCGGCGGTGTTTGATAAGAACGTCAAGTTTAACCGGCAAGCACCACCATTGCCTATGTCTCTACTGGATATTCATTCACGGCCAGTAATCCTGTTTACTTCAGACAAAACCAACGTTGAAAGAGACCGACAAAATGGCGATGAGCAAGCGTGTGAAAACATGCCCAGAGCAAGAGATAACGAGAGTAAAATCAGGGAGGGGTTGATCCGCGCTCTAAAACTTGTGGGAGAAAAATGTACGGTTCTTGAGCGACCGCATCCGAGTTATCAAGACAGCCCCGACCTTTCTGTTAGTGATCTTGACAATATCTCTTGGCGAATTTCATCTCAGGATGTTTTGACACCATTAATCTGGCATTGTGACTTAGTAATAGGGATTCGCTCGGCTGCACTGCTAACGGCGAGTTTAATGGCGAAACCGACACTATCGTATCAACCGGAAGTACGCGGCGAGAATCGGTGTACGGCTGTTAGGAAAGGGATAACCCAGACGATTACTGATCCCGCCGACCTTGCTGATTGGTTGGTGGCGCATTGGAATGTGAAAGATAATCGGGAGCCAATCCGGCCGGAATTTTCCGGGAAAGATGCATCTAGACAAGTCTTATCGATAATCCAGAGTTTGTTGGATCGGGGTCGGAGTCTGGATCGCCCCGATCGGTTAAAAGAATCGAACTAAAAGGTTGGATGAATGAAGGTTGTGGCATCAATTCAAGTAAGGATGGGGTCTGGTAGATTTCCTGGAAAAGTCATGAAAGAAGTCGGGGAGGGGAGGCCTTTGCTGGGCTACTTGCTTGATAGGTTGCGATTGACTTCTGTTCTCGATCAGATAGTGGTCGCAACTTCAACTCGAGCAGAGAATGATGTCATCGAGGAATTCTGTCATTCTGAAAGTATTCCTTGCTTTAGAGGGTCCGAGGATGACGTACTGGAGCGCACTGTTGAGGCGTTAATGTTCCAAAAAGCAGACGTAGGCGTAGAGGTATTTGGAGATTGCCCTTTGATTGATCCTGCAATTGTCAATGATATGGTGGCCTACTTCCTTGAGAACCCTGACTATGATTTTGTTGGGAATGATCTTCGAACAACCTATCCGCCGGGTATGGAAGTTGAAGTGTTTTCCCTTGACGCGCTGAAAGATAGTCATCAAAGGGTATCGGATCTGTCGATTCGGGAACACGGGACGCTTTTTATTCGCCAAAACCCCGATATATACAGTCTCATTAACCTAGACGCACCTAGCGACTTGTCGAGACCGGAGATGGAGTTAGAGGTAGACACTGTTGAGGATCTTCACGTGATCAAAGCGGTTATTGAACATTTTTCTGCGAGAAAAGATTATTCCTTGAGTGAGATTATTCAGTTTATGGATAGCGACAAAACATTAGCTAGGATCAATCAAGGTATCCCAAGGCGCTGGAGAGAGGCCCGATACGAGTGACGTTAGATGTTGTCATTGTTGGATGTGGACGAGTCGCAGGGGAATTTGATGACCCGGTGAAAGCTGATTCAGCCAGCCATGTGGCAGCCTTTAATCGAAATGAGAACTTTCGTGTGGTCGGGTGTGTTGATCTTGATAAAACAAAAGCATCATCCTTTGCAGCAAAGCACGGGATTTATCACTCCAGTACGGACTTAAGTGAAATTATCCAAAAGAGCGCTCCCGATATCGTTTCGGTGGCAAGTCCAGACGAAACCCATTTCTCTATAGCAAAGCAGTTGCTGGATGGTTCTTTGCCGGCACCCCGCCTAATCTTTTTAGAAAAACCAGCTTGTTCGACTATGGCCGAACTGGAAGAATTAGTTGGCTATTCTCTGAAGAATCAGATTCCAGTAATCGTTAATCACACCCGTCGTTTTGATCCGTTGTACGTCGGTATAAAAAGGCGTTTTAATTCTGGAGAACTAGGAGACCTACTGCGGATCGATTGTATCTATTATGGGGGTTGGGAGCACAATGGAATTCATCTGGTCGACATAGTTCGTTGCTTGTTTTCTCTGGAATTCAATCAATTAGATGTAGTAGAGAAGATCGAGACTGCAAAAGGTCATGATTCAACCCTTACGATAAAAACTACGTTGGGAGAAGAGTGCGTGCCTGTGTGGTTCCATGGATGGACTGGACAGCAGTACCAAATATTCGATCTTGACTTTCGTTTCAGCAAAGGACGGTTACAGATTCGTAACTTCGAAAAAGAATTGACCTGGGAAAAGCAGATCATCAATGATTTGGGTGAGCGCGTGCTCGAAAGAGCGTCGATCGGGATGTCGGTTAAGCGAGAGAGGCCAATTGATCAAGCGTTTGTTGCGATACACGCATATTGCGAGTTCAATTGCCAAACAAATTTAGTTGGAGTCCGATTAGAGGATATCGGAAAGTCGATGGAGGTTTTGTGGGCCAAACAAGAGGTCGAGGCATAGTATGAATCTTTCTGGAAAAGAACTTGCGATCAATGGAGGATCGCCCATTCGAACGCAGGGCTGGAAAGATAACTGGTCAACAGGGAGGGAGGAGAAGGCGGCAGTTTGCCGTGTTATGGATAGCGGATATCTGTCTATGTTTGAAGGCTCTCATGTCCCAGACCCTCCTTTTTCATTTTTTGGCGGCCCTGAAGTGCAAAGTCTGGAGAAAGAGTGGTGCGCGTACTATGAAGTGGACTATGCCGTATCCATGAATAGCGCGACTTCTGGGCTTTATGCGGCAATTGGTGCCTTAGAAATTGGATATGGCGATGAAGTGATCGTGTCGCCATATACGATGACAGCTTGTGCAATGGCACCCCTCATCTATGGTGCGATACCTGTTTTTGCTGATGTCGAAGAGGCTACTGGTTGCTTAGAAACATCGAGTATTCGGGCGTGTTTAACAAAAAGAACAAAAGCCATCTTAGTAGTGCACCAGTTCGGTATACCAGCTGACATGGATGAAATTACAGCAATCGCGCGAGAAAACAACCTTAAGGTAATCGAAGATTGTGCACAAGCACACGGCGCGATGTATAAAGGGCAGCCGGTTGGGACGATTGGAGATATCGGAGTTTTCAGTCTTAATGTAAATAAGACAATCCAAAGTGGTGAGGGTGGAGTTTGCACAACTAATGATAAGGACGTTGCTTATCGGTTGTCTCTTATTCGCAATCATGGAGAGGCCGTAGTCGGGCCGGCCGAGTATCAGAACATTGTCAACATAGCAGGTTTTAACTTTCGCCTAACTGAGATCCAGGCCGCTATTGCGAGAGAACAGCTAAAAAAATTAAACACTCTCAACAAACACCGTTTAGAACTGGTCGAAGATCTTTCTGAGAGGCTTGTTAAGATTCCATTCCTCACGGTTCCCGGTGGAAGGCGTGACTGCCTCAGCACGTACTACGTTTATCCGTTGTTATTTGATGAGAGTAATGTTGGAGTAAGTCGCCACGCTTTTGTCTCTGCGGTCAATGCGGAAGGAGCGTTATTTTATGAAGGATATGTTCGCCCCCTTTATCTTCAGCCGGTCTATCAGAAAAAAACGCTGTTCAAACATGGCTACCCTTTTTCGGCGATAGAGAATCAAGGCTCAGCTGTAGATTACCGAGAGGGATTGTGCGCAACGGCAGAAAAGCTTCATAGTCATAAAATGCTTATAAATGAACATATTCGGTTTCCCCATACGCTGGAAGATATACGTGAATTAGCAAAGTGTGTAGAAAAAGTTGCCAACAATGCACCATAAGAAATCCTATTGGCGGATAATTAGGGAGTCGTTGAAGGAAAAGTGTGTTCGTGAGGCAACAATCGGTTAGCTTATTTTCTGGGATTTATCGAAATGAAAAAGTATTTGATTGGGAAAAGAATTTCTCTGCACGGCCTTACTGAAAAAAATCTTGCGGATGACCAGCCATATTTTTCATGGCTCGATGACCTTTCCCTCGATACGTATACAGAGCGAAGCTATTTCCCGAACAACTCGAGGCGCATGCGGTCATATTTCGATGAGGCATGCGAAAATGATAGCCTGATTTTGTTAGGTATCTTTGATAATGAGACCTCGAAGCACATCGGCAATATCACGTTTCAGGAAATCGATTGGATTAATCGAAGAGCATTTATCGCATACATGCTTGGAGATAAATCTTTCGGCGGACGGGGCATTGTCACCGATGCTGTTTTGATGATGATGTACTACGGCTTTAATAAGCTAAATTTCGGTCGCATCCATGGGGGCGTATCAGAATTGCATGGGGCGTCAATTCGTATTTGTGAAAAAGTAGGCCTCCTTGAGGAAGGAAGAATGCGCCGGCATATTGTTCGAAATGGTGATGCCTCGGACATTTTAATTGTGGGTGCGTTGCGTGAGGAGTGGCTAGGGACCCATGGTGAAAAAGCCAGGGAAATGTTTGAAGAATCACCCACCTAGCGCAGCGACAATCAGATCGCGCGCTACCTTTGACCAATAAAGTAGTCTTTTGCGAGACGGTTGGCTCTAGAGACTAGGCGCTAACCGCTGATCTTTAAAAAGTTGTTTGAGCTGGTAGCTTAGCAACATTGGCAAACCGGGGCGCAACGTGCCACTGGTGAAACGGGCTTGAATGACTAATACCGTGTACCACCAGCAACTTTCTGTTCGTGAGAAAGAAGTGCTCGCAATTTATAAAATTCTACTGTCGTCTTTTCAGGAAGTAGCGAGTTGTTATGGGATCACCGGTAATGTCTTTGGTTTATTTTTTCATAATGTACTCGCCCACTTCAGCGGAATTCTCTTTTTTAGAGAAAGGGTGTCTGCCTCTAATTTCGAGATGCGGTTTCCATATGTAAGCCTTGAGTATTCCAAAGCACCTTTTGTTGTACGCCAAGAGTCGTATATCAGTTATTCCCCAATAGGTAGTGGATTGGTACGGACTCTGCGCGCCTCAAGAATCCTTCCAGTGGCAATAGGGGGTGGAATTGCTTGGGGGTATACTAACGACAAAGTATCAGGCAAATTGTTGTCGTTGTTAGCTGCCCAACCAAAATTTACAAAGTGTTACCTGCCCAATCAATCCGACCAAATCGATGCACTAATCGATTGTGTAAAGCGTATTTGTAGCCACTATTCGATTGCAAATAGCGAAATTGTGGAGACTAACTGGCGGGCCTACAGTGAGTTTCATACGACGTCAGATCAGATAATAAATCCAGAAAAAGGAGCTATTGTCGGTTCGCGAATGAATGACGAGAACCGCAAAATTGCGATTAACTTTCTACAGCAAGAAAAGCCCGTAGTTGCATACACTCATGGCGAGATATGCAATGAAATCATGGACGAGCCGGCAGTAGGATACGCTGAACTGGGATATTGCTCCGTGTTAGTCGACTATGGCGACTACAAATATGATGGTAACAGTAGATACACTACGCCTCTTGTGAAGGCGACTCAAATAATAAGGCGAGAATCAAAGTTGGTACGTAAAGTATACCGGCCAAACGTTTCTATAAGAGTAGCCACGAGAAAAAGAGAAAATTGGCTGTATGTGCCCACTGGATATAATGAAACTCAATATTATGGCCCGTTTCGAGGTTATAGCGACGAAAGTTATCGAAGGTGGCAGCGTGCGCTCATGCAAGGGTGCCCGAACCTCACCATTAAAGTGCACCCGAAATCCAAGTCGTTTAATGAAGGAAAAATTGAAATCAGAAGACTAGAGCAGTGCGTCGAAGATTATGATGTTTTGATATTCGACTATTATTCCACCGCCATGACAATTGGTATCTTTACCGATAAGCCAGTGCTCTACTTTGATATAGGACTGCGGAATATGTCTGAAGAATTCCGCGAAGATCTGAAACGAAGAGTCTTTTTCTCCCAAATTGATGTGCGAGCGAATGTCGGAGAACAGATCCGACAGGCTATTGAAAAATTTAAGCAGGATGATTTTGAATACACGAATACCCATTTGGAAAAGTACTCACTTACAAAAGAGCAAATACATGAAGTCTGGAATCCTTTGCGGCAGATTTTCTAAAACATTATGAAGAAACTTCTTAATCGGTTATCAATCGGGTCGTGGATCACACTTGGTCACCCTGCGATAGCTGAGATTATGGCGACCGTCGGATTTGACTGGTTAGCAGTCGATTTAGAGCATAGTGCTATTAACATCGGGCAAGCAGAGGAACTGATCCGGACAATAGATTTAAAAGGAATACCTGCACTAGTGCGACTTTCATCGAACAACGCGGAACAAATTAAGCGAGTGATGGATTCGGGCGCCCAAGGCGTGATCGTGCCGATGGTCAAGTCATCGGCTGAGGCAGTAGCTGCTGTCGAGGCAACCAAATACCCGCCAGTTGGTACCCGAAGCGTAGGTCTTGCCCGCGCCCAAGGCTATGGAACCAGATTCGCTGAGTATTTCCAATGGCAGCAGGAAAACTCGGCAGTGATTGTCCAGATAGAGCACATTCTTGCAGTGAACAACTTAGAAGATATTCTTTCTGTAGAAGGAGTGGATGGATATATCGTTGGGCCGTATGACCTTTCAGGATCATTGGGTGATCCTGGAAACTTTGTCTCTAAAGAATTCCTTTCTGCGATGGATGAAATACGTCATGTCGCCAAGCGGTTAGGTGTTCCGGGTGGAGTACATATCGTGGAGCCAGATCCCAAAAGTTTACGAGAATGTATAGAAGAGGGGAACAAATTCATTGCGTACAGCGTCGACACCAGGATTTTGGATATAGGGTGTCGTGCTGGATTGAATCAAGTAGAGGACTTTCGAGCGTGAGAATTATTGCTGTAATCCCGGCGCGCATGGCGTCTTCGAGGTTTCCAGGAAAACCGATGGCGCAGATTCACGGTATGCCGATGATTGGGCACTGCTACCATCGAGTAAGTATGTGCAAGACGTTGTCCGAGACGTACGTTGCGACTTGTGATCAAGAAATCTTTGACTATATTCAGTCGATTGGCGGCAACGCGGTAATGACGGCGACGACTCATGAAAGAGCAAGCGATCGTGCCGCAGAAGCAATGCTAAAAATAGAGGAAACGAGCAATCAACGAACAGATATCCTGGTAATGGTTCAGGGAGATGAACCGATGGATCGACCAGAGATGATCGATGAGTCTCTGGCACCCATGCTTAAGGATCCAAAGATCAATATCGTTAATCTTATGGGTGATATCGATAATGCGGACGACTTTGAAGATCCGAATACCGTAAAGGTCGTCACCGATGAAAATAGTGACGCCATTTATTTTTCCAGAGAGCCAATTCCGTCCCGGAAAAAAGGCGTGGAAAATGTACCCAAAAGAAAGCAAATTTGTGTCATTCCGTTCCTTCGAGATTTTCTTATTCAGTTCAACGGAACTCCCGAAATGCCTTTGGAGAGAATTGAGTCAGTGGATATGCTTCGTATTATCGAAAGCGGTGGGAAAATAAGGATGGCAGTGACCAAATATCCGACTATTGGTGTTGACACTCCCGAGCTGCTAACACGAGTAGAAGGGCTCATGGAGAATGATGAGCTGATGAAAGAGTACTTGTCTTGAGGGTATTAATCTCTACGATTCCATTTGGTCAGAAAGACAATACACCCCTGGCTCTTCTGGAAGAGGCGGGCGCAGAAGTTGTAATTAATCCTCTGGAGCGCAAGTTTACAGAGGAGGATCTAGTCAGCCTCCTTCCAGATTTCGATGTATTAATCGCAGGCACAGAGCCTCTTACGAGGAGGGTTATTGAAGCGGCTACTCGATTAAGATTTATTTCCCGAGTGGGGATTGGCCTGGACAGTGTAGATCTGGAAGCGGCCAGGGACCACAGTATTCTGGTTTCTTACACGCCAGACGCACCGGCCCCTGCGGTGGCGGAGCTAACCATAGGGCTGATGATCGATCTGCTTCGGGCGGTACAGGTTTCAAACCATCGGATGCACAATGGTATTTGGCATCGTTATTTTGGGCGGCGACTTACCGAAGTGACGATTGGATTAGTTGGTGTGGGAAGAATCGGCAGCCGTGTCATTCGACATCTTTCCGGATTTAAATGCCAGAGAATACTGGTGAACGACATCGATCAGAACATCACCCTACCAACACACCCTTCATGTGATGTAGAGATGGTGAGCAAGGAGACTTTGTTGCAAAACTCAGATGTCATTTCTCTTCACGTCCCCTTGACCGGTAAAACACGAAACCTTATAGGGACTAAAGAGTTCGAGATGATGAAAGCCGATGCGCTGGTGGTTAACACAGCGCGAGGAGGGATTGTCAACGAAGCAGATTTGTATGACGCTCTGGAGGCAGGTCGTGTTGCAGGAGCAGCAATCGATGTATTTGATAAGGAACCCTACAGTGGAAGACTAGAAAAGCTGGATCAATGCCTTCTCACGGCCCATATGGGGTCGATGTCCGTAGATTGTCGGTCACGAATGGAGCGTGAGGCGACGGAGGAGGCGATTCGTTTTATTTCGGGCTCTAAACTTTTATCCTCCGTACCGGATTCGGAATACCTTAATCAGGCAACGTTCGGAATCGGATAGATAGGAAAATGTGTCGTTTCATAGTCGGTTGGCAATAGTTAAAAAAGACAATCTGAGTTTGTGAGATCTGCAAATTTTTTACTTTGATTGTATGATTTGTTTGTTGTCTCCTAAGAGTCGGCGTGGTGTAAATTGCTGAAAATTCTAACTCAATCAAAGTAAATGTACGATCTACCTAAAGTCTGCATTCAGGGGCTCGGGTTTGTGGGTGCCGCGATGGCAACTGCTGTGGCAAAGGCCTGCGACCCTGCGGGAACGCCAATGTATCAGGTGGTCGGCGTTGATCTAGATACCCCAGAGGGGCGAAGTCGAGTGGAATCCATTGAATCTGGCAAGTTTCCATTTCCGACATCGGACGCCCTCTTAGAGCGGCTACTTGCTGAAGCTGTGGGTCGAGGTAATCTGACCGCCACAACCGACGAGTCCGCATATGATTTGGCTGATGTAGTAGTCATTGATGTTGCGCTTGATATTCCCTTTCGAGATAAAGAGCCCGACCTCGATCTGACAGTTCTAGAGTACGCGGTACGTAAAGTGGCCAGCAGGATTCCGGAAAACTCTCTCATTTTGGTTGAGACCACGGTACCACCAGGCACCTGTGAAAAGGTGGTAATGCCTATTCTCTGGGAAGAACTAGAACAGCGGGGGCTTCCTCGAGGGTCGGTAAATCTGGCCCATTCCTATGAGAGAGTTATGCCTGGCAGGGATTATTTAGATTCAATCATTCGATTCTGGAGAGTCTATGCAGGGGCAACACAAGAAGCGGCAGATGCTTGCGAGGCGTTTCTTTCAAATATCATCGATGTCGATGAGTTTCCACTAACCCGGTTATCGTCGATGACTGCATCCGAGACCGCGAAAGTAATGGAGAATACCTATCGCGCGGCAAATATCGCATTTATTGATGAATGGACTAAGTATGCAGAAGCCGTTAATGTCGATCTCTTCGAAATCATCGACGCGATCCGACTGAGGCCAACGCATTCGAATATTCGGTTTCCAGGTCTTGGTGTTGGAGGTTATTGCCTTACCAAAGATCCGGCATTCACCTCGGCTGCAACGCGCCAATTACTCGATGTTCCAGGTTTAAATTTTCCGTTCTCGGACCTTACATTACAGGTCAATATCGCGATGCCTTTGCACTGTGCCCAGAAACTAACAGGTCTTCTGGGCGGCAGCTGCAAGGATAAGCAAGTTTTGCTACTTGGTGTCAGTTATCGTCAGGACGTCGGTGATACCCGGTACTCGCCGGTAGAGACGCTAGCGCAGGCATTAATTAAGGGCGGTGCAAATGTATCCGTGTTTGACCCTTTTGTGACGTACTGGCCTGAAATGAAACGGTCATTGCCTGAGCAATTGCCCGAAGCGGAATCTTTCGATGCAGTAGTAGTCACCACACCTCACAGGCAATTTCGGGAAGTCGACTTGCTATCATGGCTCGGTAATGCGCGACCAGTCGTGTTGGATGCCGTCAACGCTCTTTTGAAATCAGAGAGGGATCGATGCCGGTCAGCTGGAGTTAGAGTTGAAAGTATTGGTCGAGGCGACGGCCTGTGAGCGAACGTATTCTTATTACCGGTGGAGCAGGGTTTATTGGCTTT
>MDTB01028574.1_pt1 | contig 15666 bp, 16 predicted proteins | sample 811161 | NCBI WGS metagenome assembly MDTB01 (sample SAMN05326650, study PRJNA326480) | marine metagenome | isolation source: seawater | place: Mediterranean Sea | collected 2009 | reverse complement strand
TATTTCCTCAACATATATAAGAAAAAAAATAGGAGAAGGTAAAATTAGTGAAGTAAACAAATTATTAGATCGTGCTTGGAGTATAAAAGGTAAAGTTATCAAAGGTCAAAAAAGAGGTCGTAAAATTGGTTTTCCAACATGCAATCTTAGATTATATAATTACATTGTACCCAAGTTAGGTGTATATGCTGTAAAAGTAAAAACCGCTAATTTTCAAAAAAATGGTATTGCGAATATTGGATATAGACCAACTTTTAATGGCCAAAGTTTATTATTAGAAACAAATATATTTGGAATTAACAAAAATTTATATAATAAAGTATTAAGCGTAAGTTTTAAAAAATTTATAAGATCTGAAAAAAAATTTAAAAATATTGATAATTTAAAAAAACAAATAGAAATTGATATCAAACAAGCAAAAATATAATGTCTAAAGATACGTTACAACTTCCTAAAACAGCTTTTTCAATGAAAGCGAGTCTTCCTAATAAAGAACCAGAAATTCTCAAAAAGTGGGAAAAAAATAAAATTTTCGAGAAACTGAGAAAAAGCTCTAAAGGAAAAGAAAAATTTGTGCTTCACGACGGCCCACCCTATGCAAATGGACATATACACATGGGAACTGCTTTAAATAAAATTTTGAAAGATATGATTATTCGCTTTCATCAAATGAGCGGAAAAGATTCAGTTTACGTACCAGGCTGGGACTGTCATGGACTACCAATCGAATGGAAAATTGAAGAGCAATACAAAAAAAAGAAAAAAAATAAAGATGAGGTTCCAATAAAAGATTTCAGACAAGAATGTAGAGAATTTGCAAAAAATTGGATTGAAATACATATAAAAGAATTTAAGCGGTTAGGTGTGGTAGGTGATTTTGAAAATTATTATTCTACTATGAGCAATGAAGCTGAAGCTCAAATAGTTAGAGAACTAGGTAAATTTCTTTTGGATGGAAGTTTGTATCAAGGTTTCAAACCAGTACTTTGGTCAACAGTCGAAAAAACAGCTTTAGCAGATGCTGAAGTTGAATATATGGATCACACATCTAACACCATCTATGCTGCATTCAAGGTAAAAGAAACTAAAAAACAATTTCTAAAAGACGTAAGTATTATAATTTGGACAACAACTCCATGGACAATACCAGCTAACAAGGCATTAGCATTTAACAGCAATATTGAATACTCAGTTCTAGAAATAGATAATCTTGAATATTTTAAAGAAAAGAAAATCGTTGTTGCAAAAAATTTAATCAACTCCATTACTAAAGAGTGTAACATAAAGAATTTTAAAGAAATTAAATCTTTCAAAGGATCTGAATTTAAAGAGACTATTTGCGATCATCCATTTAAAAAAATGAATTACAATTATGACGTCCCTATGCTTGATGCTCAATTTGTAAATTTAGAGCAAGGAACGGGTATTGTGCATTGTGCCCCAAGTCATGGTCCTGATGATTTTAATTTATGTCTAAAAAATAATATACCCTCACGCTATACAGTAGATAATGCTGGGTTATACACCAATGAAATACCTTTTTTTAAAAACATTCATGTGTTTAAAGCTGATCCAATCATAATAGAGAAATTAAAAGAACAAAATAAATTACTTAAAAACGATAAACTTCACCATAGCTATCCTCATTCATGGAGATCGAAAGCGCCTCTAATTTATAGAGCGACACCTCAATGGTTTATTTCTATGAAAAAAAATGATCTAAGAAAAAAAGCTATTAAAGCAATAAATGAAACTGTTTTTTATCCAAACAAAGGGAAAGATAGATTATTATCAATGGTTGAGGGAAGACCCGATTGGTGTGTTTCTAGACAACGAGTTTGGGGCGTTCCTTTACCGATTTTTATTAATAAAAAAACTAAAGAACCTCTCAAAGATCAAAAAGTAATAAACAGAATCGCCTCTATTTATGAAAAACAAGGGTCTGATTGCTGGTTTACAGACGATCCAAAAGTTTTTTTATTAGATGATCATAACCCTGAAGAATATGAAAAGCTTAATGATATCGTTGAAGTTTGGTTTGACAGTGGCTCAACACACAGTTTTGTTTTAGAAAAAAGAAAAGATTTAAAATGGCCTGCAGATATGTATCTAGAGGGATCAGATCAGCATAGAGGTTGGTTTCACTCTTCTTTATTAGAGTCTTGTGGAACAAGAGGTAAAGCTCCTTTTGAGAGCATTCTTTCACACGGGTTTGTTGTGGATGGGAAAGGTATGAAAATGTCAAAATCAATGGGGAATGTTATTTCTCCTGAAGATATTTTAAAAAAATATGGAGCTGACATTCTTAGAGTATGGGTTGCTTCTTCTGATTATGCTGAAGATTTAAGAATTGATAATAGTATCTTAACACAACATGCAGAGTCTTATAGAAAAATTAGAAATACTTTCAGATTTATGCTTGGGAATTTAAAAGACAAGTTTGAAAAACAAAATTTTGAACAATTAAAATTAAAAGATTTCGATGAATTAGATCAGTATATCTTACATAAAATTCATAATATCGATAAATCGGTTGAGAAAAATTTGAAAAATTATAATTTTCATAAACTATATAAAGATTTACTAAATTTTTGCACTTTAGATCTTTCATCTTTTTATTTTGATATTAGAAAAGATGTTCTTTATTGCGATAGCCTAGATTCAAAAAAAAGAAAAAATTGCATTGTAATCTTAAATATTATTTTAGAAAGCCTACTAAAATGGTTTGCGCCAATTCTTGTTTTTACAACAGATGAAATATTTAGTTTAATAAATAAAGATGAAAAAAGCATTCATGAATACTCATTTGTAAAAATTCCAAAGCAATGGGAGAATGAAAAATTAAACGAAAAGTGGCAGCAGTTATTTAAAATAAAGCAAGATACAAACGTAGCAATAGAGGCAAAAAGATCTAACAAAGAAATTGGGTCAAGTTTAGAGGCTAAAATAAAATTAACAGTTAATAAAATTAAATTTGAGCTATTAAAAGACCTTGATTTAGCAGAATATTTTATAACATCTACTGCGGAAAAAATATTATCAAATAATGATGAAATGATAATTGAAGTTAATAAAGCTGTAGGAGAAAAATGTCAAAGATGTTGGAAAATTTTAGAGAAAAAATGTAATAGATCTGAATGTCCAATTAAATAAAAATGAATTTCTCAATAAATTTAAAAGAAATAAAAAATTATTTCTTAAAAAAAGAAAATATTTTTTTTCTTTTACTCATAATAATTATCTTCTCTTTAGATAGAATTTCAAAACATAAAATAATAAATAAATTTAATGAAAATTCTTATTATGTGAATGATTTTATCAATTTTGATTTGATTTGGAACATTGGAATTGGTTTTGGTCTTTTAAGCACTGAATCAACCTTATTTTATAATTTTGTAACTTTTATCATTGGAACAGTAATATTAGTTCTAGTTTTTATTTTAATTAAATCTGACAATCTCGATAAACTTATTTATTCGCTAATTATTGGTGGGGCACTCGGAAATTTTTATGATAGAATAATTTTTAAAGCTGTACCAGATTTTATAGATATACATTATAACAACTTTCACTGGTTTAGCTTTAACGTAGCAGATATATTTATAACTATAGGAATAATAATTTTTATAATAAGAAGTCTTTTTATTAAAAGTTGAAAGTAAAAAAATGAAAAATATAATTTTAATAATAGTTTTTTTTCTCTTTATTTCGTGTCAGGGATTAAAAGATGCCGGTAAAGTTTTAAGAAATGAAAAGATTAAAAATACAGATGAATTTTTAGTGGAAAAAAGAAATCCTCTTGTACTGCCCCCTAATTTTGAGGAGATTCCAGTACCAGGTTCGGTATCAAAAAGTAAAAAAAACGAAGATGATAAAATCAAACAAATTTTTAAAACTCCAAATTCAGAAAATATAACAAAAAGTGAGTCTTCAACAATTGAGGAATCGATTTTAAATAGAATTCGTAAGTGAACAATAAAAATTTATCAATAAAAAATTATATTGAGTCTCCTGGCCTTGAAGGCAAATCTCTTAAATATTTTTCTAAAAAATTTGATAAAATATTTTTAGAAATTAAATCTGATATAAAAAATACAAAAAAAACTCTTAACATTTTGGATAAAAATTTTAAATTAAATTTTAAAATTAAAAGTCTTAAAAAATTTAAAAGATTTCAAACTATTGCTTTGATAGGTATGGGAGGCTCAATTTTAGGTTCGGAAGCTATATATAATTTTTTTAAAAAAAAAATAAAAAAAAAAGTTTATTTTTTTAATGATTTAAATGAAAATAGCTTATTAAATTTTAAAAAAAAAGAAAAATTTTCTAAAGTACTTTTTATCATTATTTCTAAATCAGGCACTACTGTAGAAACATTATCTAACATTTTTACTTTAAACATAATGAAAAAAAATTCAAAAAATATTATTTTAGTTTCTGAAAAAAAAAATAATTTATTATTTTCATTATCAAAAAAATTAAATTTATTTCATATTGAGCATAGGAAATATATCGGAGGGAGATATTCTGTACTATCAGAGGTGGGTATTTTACCAGCATATTTAATGGGAATAAACGTTTTAAAATTACGGTCGAAAATTTTTAATTGTTTAGAAATAAAGAACAAATCATTTTTAAAAAGTAGTACATTGAAACTTGCAAATATAATGAGCTCTAAAAAATGTAATAATTTAATTCTACTGAATTATTTCCCAGAATTAAATAAGTTTTTGTATTGGTGCCAACAACTTATTGCTGAAAGTTTAGGAAAAAAAAATAAAGGTTTTTTTCCGGTAATTTCTAGCGCTCCTAAAGATCATCATAGTTTATTACAATTATATTTGGATGGGCCAAAAGATAAAATATTTTATATTTTTAGCAATGAGGCAAAATCTAATAGTAAAATTAAGATTGCAAAAAATACTGGAATAGAGAATTTTTTAAACAAAAAAAAAATTAGCATGGTAAAAAATGCCCAAAAGAAGAGTTTAATTAAATCACTAGCAAAAAAGGATATTTCATATAGAGATTTAACAATAAAAAAAACAAATGAAGAGATTTTGGGCGAATTGTTCTCTTTTTTTATTATTGAGACAATTATTGTTGGAAAATTATTAAATATAAATCCTTTTGATCAACCAGCTGTTGAGCAAGTAAAAGCTTACACAAAAAAATCTCTTACTTAAACACTCCAAATATTATCTTTGACCTTCCATACTTCTTGCTTTTAATTATTTCTAAAAGATTTTCTATTTTATCTCTAGATTTTTGTTCCCTATGTATAATTACAATATGATTCTTACTAAAAATTTTCTTTTTTTTTATAAGTTCAAGATTATATAAAAAATTTAAATTTTCAAAAGGAGGGTCTAAAAAAAAAATTTGAAATTTCTCAAAAATGCTCATATTCAAAACACTCTCTATTTTGTTCGCATAGATTTTAGATTTATTTGTTATTGAAAACTTTGCTAAATTTGTTTTTAATAAACTTACCGCTTTTTTGTCTTGCTCAATGAAAGTAATCTTTTTAGCACCTCTCGAAACACATTCAATTCCAAATGAGCCTATACCAGAGTATAAATCTAAAACATTTGAATTTTTAACGTCAATTTTTATTAGTTTTGAATGATTCAAAATATTAAAAATATTTTCTCTAACACTATCTTTTAGAGGTCTTGTGTTAGAATTTTTCAAAAAGTCTATTGACCTTCCTTTGAATATTCCACTGATGATTCTCATTTTTTATTAATTACTTTCCAACCTATATCTTTACGATAAAAACTACCTTTGAAATCTAAATTTTTTATTATTGTAATAATTTTTTTTCTTATCTTATAATAATTATTTCCGATCGATGTAACATTCAAAACCCTTCCACCATTTGATCTAATCTGATCATTTATAAATTTGGTTCCAGCGTGATAAATAAAATCTGTTTTAAGTACTTTGACTTTATGAAGGTTTTTTATCTGTAAGTTTTTTTTATATGAACCTGGATATCCTTTAGCACATAATACGATAGTCATACTTTTGCGTTTTTCCCAATTAATTTTTGTACTTTTTAATTTATTTAAGGTTGCTTGTTTAAAAATTTTTACAATATCAGTTTTTAACCTAGGTAAAATTACTTGGCACTCTGGATCCCCCATTCTTATGTTATATTCTATTAGATAGGGGTTATTATTTTTTATCATCAATCCAACATATAAAAATCCATTATAGGCTTCTCCTTTCTTCTTAAGTGCTTTTAAAGTTGGATTTATAATCCTAGATATTATCTTTTTTTCTAAAATTTTTGTTATTATTGGAGCAGGAGAGTAAGCACCCATTCCACCAGTATTTGCTCCTTTGTCTTTTTCATGAACTCGCTTATGGTCCTGGGCGGTGCCAAAAAATTTATAACTGTTATTATCAACAATTACAAAGTAACTAGCCTCTTCTCCGTCTAAAAATTCCTCTAACACTACTTTTCTTGATGACTCAAATTTTCCTTTAAAGATTTCTGAAGATCTATTGATTGCTTGTTTTTTTGTTTTACAAATAGTAACACCTTTTCCTGCAGCTAAACCATCAGCTTTAACCACAATTGGTAAGTTGCAACGTTCTAAAAATTCTTTAATTTGATGGTTTTGACTGCAAATTTTAAACTTAGCTGTGGGAATTTTGTTTTGAACACAAATTTTTTTCATAAAGGATTTTGAACCCTCTAATTTAGCTGCATATTTATTTGGGCCAAAGACCTTTACATGCCTTTTTTTCAAAAAATTAACTATTCCTTTAACCAAAGGCTCTTCTGGACCTACAATTACAAGGTCTATTTTATAAAATTTAATTAATTTAAAAATTTTATTAAAATCTAAAATATTTACTTCAATGTTAGTTGCTAACTGAGATGTACCAGCGTTGCCTGGAAAGCAAAATATCTTTTTAACTACTTTAGACTCACTTATTTTTTTGCATAAAGCATGCTCTCTTCCACCGCTTCCAATTAATCCAATATTCATGATCGATTTTATATTGTATATTTTATCGATGAGTAAAAAAAAAGCTAAACTTATTTTTAAACACAATTATTTTGAAATAATAGAGGATGGTGAATATGTTTTATGCGCAATATCAGGAAAAGAAATACGATTAGAAAACTTAAATTATTGGAACGTAGATTTGCAGGAAGCTTATTTTTCCCCTGTTGAAGCAAATGAAAGATTTAAATTACAAAAAAAATGATTTTTATTTCCATCTATTATGTGTCCAAATCCATTGACCAGGATTTCTCTTAATCATCTTTTCTAAAACATGATTTAGTTCTTGGGTGAGCTGCAATTTGTCTTGAAATTTTTTTGGATCTATTGCTTTTTGAAATTCAATTTTAAATTTATCGTTTTTATCTCTCTCAATATAAACAGGTATTATTTCCAGATCATATTTATTTGATAATTGTGCAGGTAAAGTAGTTGTAAGAGCTTCCTTATGAAAAAAATTAACTTTTTCTCCCTCGCTTACTCTTTGATCTATCATTAATGCAATACAATATTTTTTGTTTATATAGTCAATAGTTTCTCTTACTCCATTAATTCCTTTTCTTATTTGATTGGAACAAACATACTTTCTTCTTAAAAATTCCATGAAAGGGTTTAAAAAAAAATTATTCAATGGTCTATAAATTGTGGCCAAATTTATATTTCTTTTTGTTATTTCCATTGACATCAATTCAAAATTCGCAAAATGACCAGATATAAAAATTACAGGTTTATTTTTTTGATGTATTGAAATTAAATTTTCCTCACCTACTACATTTACATAGAGATTTTTTTTTCTAAAATGATTTAAAAAAACGTATTCAATAAATGTTTTTCCATAATTTTTCCACATATCATTTATAATTTGTTTTCTATTAATGGATGAACTTTTGTCTAAAAAAATATCAAGATTATTATTTATTATTTTTTTTGATTTAAAAAAAGGTCCAATTATATTGAATAAAAAAGAAAATAATTTTCTACTTAAGTAAATTCCTAAAATACGTCCTATTAAAAAAAACGAATAAATCAATAGTGATTGTAAAAAATAATTAATTATTCTTAACATAATAGGTGTTTATTTTATCAAGTAACTTTTGCTTATTGTCAATTTCTATCGCTACCCTTAGATAGTCTATTTTTTTAAATTCATTAATATTCATTTTAAAATAATCTTTTTCCGTCATTATAATTTGGCAATTATTTTTCTCAGCATCATCTATAATTTTTTGTATTTCAGTTTTAGAAAAGTTATAATGATCAGGGAATTTTTTTTCTTTATAAATTTGTAGATTGTTTTTTTTGATTAGCCGAAAAAAATTTTCTGGATTTCCAATACCAGCGATCGCAAATAATTTTTTATTTTTAAATTGATCTAAGTTTAAAGGTTTGTAATAAGAATAAAATATATCAATTTCTTTATTTATATTTAAAATTTTTTTTTCAAATTCTTGATTTTTTTCCCCATTGATTATAACTATGTCTACGTCTATTAAGGTAGAAAAACTCTCTCTTAACGGACCAGACGGTAATACCAATCCATTACCAATTAATTGATTGCTATTAAAACAAACTATTTTCAAATCTTTTTTTATACTATAATCTTGAAGACCATCATCAAGGATGGCAAAATCATAGCCAGATTTTTCCGCTTCATTTAAACCAACTAATCTATTTTTACTAACTATAAGGCTTTTAAAGTGATTTTTAATAAGATTATATTCATCATTGTGGTTCTTATAATATTTTCTCAAGATAACTGGTTTTTTATTTAGTTTAGAGATCTCATTTGCCAAAAGAATTGAAAGAGGTGTCTTCCCTGTGCCACCTAAATAAATATTGCCAATGCAGATTATAGGAATTTTGAACTTTCTACTTTTAGATAATTTTTTTTTTAAAAAAGTTACGAAAATAAATATTACAGTTAATGGAATTAGCAATATTGCAACATAGCTAATTTTTCTATCCCAAAATTTTGGTTTAATCTTTTTTATCATCTAAAAAATTATTAATATGTATCATTGTATCAGCCATTGTTTTCTTACCAATTTTGTTAATCAAATATTTATTTTTAAGATTTTGTTTTTGAGGATATTTAAAATCAAAAGTTAAATTTTTACTTAAATCTTTAAAATTGTATATTTTTTTAGAAATTTTATTTTTTTCTAGAAACTTATAAACATCTTTGAAATTATATACATAAGGTCCATGATAAATTTTGCAGCCCGATTTCGCAGCTTCAATTGGGTTTTGACCACCTTGACTTTTTAGTTTTAAAATCATTGATTTACCAATAAATGTACTTTTAACATATTTAAAATAACTCGTTAAAGCACCAAAATAATTAATAATAATTATTTCATTATCTCTCATAATTTTATCATCTCTATTTAATATTTGGGCTTTAAGATTTAACCTTTCTGATAACAATTTGATTCTTTTTGAATTGTATGTGTGCCTTGGTGCAATGATTGTAGTGATATTTTTAAATTTTTCTTTTAACTTTAAATGTGTTTTTAAACACATTAAATCTTCCTCTTTATGTATGCTTGCAGCAAACCAAATTTTTTTTTTTATTAAAATGCTTTTATTAATATTTTTGATCTTTTTTATTTCAAAGTTTCCAGCAAATTTTAAATTCCCATTAAAATATACGTTCTCAAGATTAAGTTTCTTAAAATATGATTTAGTCTCTTTGTTGGAGCATATAAATAAACTAAATATACTAAAAATTTCTTTTGTAGCTTTAGAAAAAATCATCCATCTTCGAAAAGATTTTGATGTTAATCTAGCATTGATTAATGCTATCGGAGTTTTGTTTTTTTTAGCTGCTAAAACTAAATTTGGCCAAATTTCAGAATCCACAAGAAATAATTTATCTGGTTTCCACAATTGAAAAAACTTTTCAATTAAAAAAGGAACATCTAATGGAAAATATCTATGTTCTATGTTTTTAATTTTACCTAATTCCAATTTAACAACATTACCTGAGCTAAGAGTGTTAGTTGTAATTAAAAATTTTAAATTTTTGCGATAATAATTTAGTTGTTTAATTATTGGAATTATACTTTTGAATTCTCCTATGCTTGCAGCGTGAAACCATATTAACTTTGATTTTTTTTTCTTTATCACTTTAAAGTGAGATATTAAAATTTTTTCTTTGTATCTTATTTTATCTTCTTTATTTATGATTTTCCTATAATAGACAAATATAAATAATAACGGATATAAAAGGGTTGATAAGATTCTATAAATGAGAATCATTTTATTTTAATTGTTTTTTATAAAGTGATTTATATTCTTCACAATTATCTATTAAAAAATTATGATTACCTGAATTAATAATCTTACCTTGTTTCATAACAAAAATAGTATCTGCATTATGAATAGTTGACAGTCTATGGGCTATTACTAGAGTAGTTTTATTTTTGGTCAAATTATTTATTGCATTTTGTACTATTTCCTCAGACTCTGCATCTAAAGAGGAAGTGGCTTCATCTAATAAAATGATGGGTGAACCTTTCAAAATTGCCCTAGCTATTGAAATCCTTTGTTTTTGGCCCCCCGAAAGTCTTACTCCATTTTCTCCAATCATAGTATTATAACCTTGTGGCAGTTTATTTATAAACTCTTCAGATGCAGCAAATTCACAAGCCCGAATAATTTCTTTCTCTGATGCAGCAGGTTTTGCATAAGCAATATTATTTTTTACTGTGTCATCAAACAGAATAACATCTTGACTTACCAAGGATAAATTTTTTCTTAAAGAGCTTAAAGATACATCTTTTATGTTTTGGCCGTCTATTTTTATAAAACCATTTTGTGGGTCATAAAATCTAGGTAGTAAATTCATTATAGTGCTTTTTCCTGCACCACTGTGCCCAACAAATGCACTCATAGATCTGCCTTTAATTCTTAAACTTATTTTTTTTATAGCTTTTTCATCTGTTGAGTCATATTTAAATTCAACATTTTCAAAATTAATATCAGAGTTCTTCAAACTTAATTCAGGCGCACCAGCTAACTCTTTAATTTCAATTTCTTTATCAATAATTTTGCTTATCCTTTTAAAAGCAACTGCTCCTTGAAAAGCTGCCATATTTATTGTCGCTAAAGACCTAATTGGCTGATAAGCAAGCATCATCGCAGCTAAAAAAGAAAAGAAATTATTTACGCCTAATTCTCCAGATGCAATTAGTTTACCAGAAAAAACTATAAAACCAGCTATCATTATACCAGTCAAAGCTTCCATAATCGGAGTTGCTCTAATAATTATACTACCAATTTTAATATTTTTTTCTACAAGGTCATCTATAAATTTATTTGCATTCTTATTTTCTTCATCTTCTTTTTGATAGATCCTAATCATCTTTGAACCCTTAAATATTTCACTTAGAAAAGTAGTTAAATTACCAGAAGACTCACCAGCTTTAGAAGTTGCTTTTCCCACTCTTTTACCTAAAGATTTTGCTAGACCACCTGCTAATGGCATCATCAAAATAGCGAATAAAGCTAATTTCCAATTTTGATAGAACATTAGAGCTACTAGCGCTATAACTGAAAAACTATCTTTCATTAAGTTTAATACACCTGTGCTCACGAGGTTTTGCACCTGATGAGTGTCAAACATAACGTTGGAAATATATTTTCCAGAGTGTCTATTATCCAATGTTTGAATGTCAGACTTTAAAATATTATTAGCAATTTTTTTTTGAAGAGCTCCCGCAACTTCTTCCCCAACTCTGATAACATTTACTCTAGCTAAATATAATGACAGTCCTTTACTTGAAAATGCTACTACAATTAAAATTGGAATTGTCCAAGCAAACATTTTATTTTGCTCTATAAATATTTTTTTTACAGCAGGATCTAATAACCAGGCTATGCCCGAGGTACTTGCTGCAACAATAAGAGATAGTACCAGAGCTACAAGAATTCTTTTAATATGCTTTTTTACGTACTCTTTATACAATCTTATTAAAATTATTTTAAGTTCATCAAATTTCATCTTATAAATTCATTGAGAAAATACTTATAAACAAAAGAAAACCGGTATAATTATTAAATTTAAATATTTTAAGAAAGTTTTTTGATCTACTTTGTTTCAAAGCTAATAATTGATAGACAAGACTTAAAATAAATATCATCAAGAAAAACGTAAAAATATTAATCCCTATAAAATTTCTAAATAAGAAAATTATTAAAATTATTGAGATTAAATAGGAAGTTGAGATAAATAATCTCATATTTTTTTTAAATTTAATAGAAGTGGATTTTAATCCAATTAATTCATCATCTGACATATCTTGAGCTCCATAAACCGTGTCATAACCCAATGTCCAAAATATGGCTGATATATATAGAATTATTATTTCTGCATTTAGGCTATTATTTATTGCTGCCCATGCCATTATAATTCCCCAGTTAAAAGTAATACCTAAGAACAATTGAGGCCAATAAGTTATTCTTTTCATAAAAGGATATGAAAAAGCTAGTAACATTGAACTCAGACCAAGAATAATTGTAAGTAAGTTGAACTGTATTAAAACTAAAAATGCACCAAAGCATAAAATAATAACATAGGCTAATGAATGATTAATAGATATTTTACCAGATGCTATAGGGCGTGATTTTGTCCTTTGAACTTTTTTGTCGAAATCTTTATCGACTATGTCATTAAAAATACATCCTGCACTTCTCATTAAAACTGAACCTAGAAAAAATAATATCAGATAATACAAAAATAAATTTAAGTCTTGATTTTCGTTATAAGCAAATGCTAATCCCCACGAACAAGGCCAAAACAAAAGCATAAAACCTATTGGTTTATTTAGTCTAGTTAAATCTATGAATATCTTTAAATGCTGCATGAAATATTACTTGTAAATATCAAACACTAACTGCATAATCAATTCGATTCGAAATGGATGTAGATTACACAGTAGCTGCTTTAATGTTCCCAGCAATCCCTCTAATGATGACCATGTATAGCAACAGATTTCATACATTGAGTGCTTTAATAAGACAAATTCACGATCAATATACATTTGAAAAAAAAATTCCTCCAGAGTGGGAAAATCAATTACACGTACTTAACAAAAGAACAAACTACCTCAAATACGTAATGGGATTTGCAGCATTTGGTTTTTTGTTTAATATGAGCACTGTTTTAATGCTCTATCTGGGGAGTTTGCAATTAGCTAGAATAATTTTTGCGGGATGTTGTATCTGTATGATTATTTCAATTTTTTTATTCTTACAAGAAATAAGACTTTCTAATCAAGCTTTAAAGTATCATCTGAGCGATATGGACTCGATGAAAAAAGATCTTTAAAATTATTTTTTTTCTATAAGATTTTTTTTAAATAAAGATATTCCTTTATCTATTTTATGGTTATAGGACTCTTTAAAAGTTTCAAGCTGCCAACCTTTCAGTCTAGTTACAATTATTTTTAAATTCTCTTCTTTCCATTTAAGCTTGGTATTTTCATCTTTCCACAATTTTTTTTCTTCATTAGTTCTAGCACAACCATAACAATAACCTGTGATAGGATCTGTCCTACATATACTTATACAAGGGGAAATTACTTTTTTTTCCATTAAGGGATCAATATAGCTGGACCTGTCAATTTTCTTGACTCTAAATCTTCGTGAGCCTTTTTTGCATCAATCAAATTATATTCTTTTGAAATTTTAATTTTTATTTTTCCAAATTTGACCTTTTCAAAAACAGCGTCTGCACCAGCTTGCAGTTCTTTTCTATTAGTAAAGTATTGACCAATTGACGGTCTTGTTAAGTAAAGCCCTTTTGGTTGAATATCTTTTGGAACGTTTACTGGGTCTAAAGGTCCAGATGCATTTCCAAAACTTACAAACATTCCTCTAATTTTAAGACAATCTAATGACCCCCTAAATGTATTCTTTCCCACGCCATCAAATACTGCAGGCACTCCTTCATTATTTGTAATTTCCATAACCTTTTTTGCAAAATTATCTTTTGTATAATTTATTACGTGTGCATAACCATTTTCCTCAGCAATTTTAATTTTTTCATCTGATCCAACAGTTCCAATGACTTTTGCTCCAATACTGTTAGCCCACTGAGCAAATATTTGCCCGACACCTCCAGCAGCAGCATGGAATAACACTGTTTCCCCAGCTTTTAGAATGTAAGTTTTACAAATTAAATAATTTGTTGTTAACCCTTTAGTCATTAATGTTGCTGCTTGTTTATGAGTAATACCTTCGGGCACTTTCACAGCTATCTTAGAAGGAATGATTCTTTGTTGAGAATATGCACCTAGAGGCACAGAAGCATAAGCGATATTATCACCTATATTAAATTCTTTAACATTAGATCCTATATCCTCTACTTTGCCTGCAGCTTCCAAACCAATTCCACTTGGTAGTTTTAGAGGATAAAGACCAGATCTATGATATGTATCAATATAATTTAGTCCAATAGCATGGTTAATAACTTTAATTTCATCAGGACCTGGAGTACCGACATTAACTTCTTGAAGCTCTAAAACTTCGGGCCCTCCGTTACTTTTTATTATAATTGATTTTGGCATTTTTTAAAGAAAGTACTTGAACTTTCAATATTTAGCAAATGTTCCATTGTTATAATCTTTAATAGCTTCTAAAATTTCCGATTTAGTATTCATTACAAACGGACCACCTCTTGCTATTGGCTCACCAATTGGTTTTCCTGCGATGAATAAAAATTCTGATTTTTTAGTGGCTTTAATAGTAAGTTTATCACCTCTTTCAAGTAAAATTAAATTTGAGTCATAGGTTTTATTGTGTCCTTTATCACCTATTTTTAATTCACCTTTCAGCAAATATATGAAACTATTATGCCCTTCTGGAACATCACAACTAAATTCTTTACCTTCATTTAGAACTACATGAAAGTATATTGGTTCAACATTATGATTTTTTTCAAGTCCTTCGGCATTTTTGTATTTTCCTGAAATTACTTTCACGATTTTTTCATTATCTTTATGAGTTCCAAGCTCACTACCTTTTATATAAAGATACTCTGGTTTGTTCCTTTTTAACTTAGCAGGCATATTAATCCATAATTGGAAACCTAATAATTTCCCCTCTTTCATAACTGGCATTTCCGAATGGATAATTCCTCTACCTGTTTTCATCCATTGAACATCACCAGAAGCCATAACCCCTTTAGCGCCAGTGCTATCTTGATGTTCAAACTCACCGTTTAACATATAAGTGACAGTCTCTATTCCTCTGTGAGGATGAGGAGGAAAACCAGCGATATAATCATCTTTGTTTTCAGATCCGAACTCATCTAGCATTAAGAAAGGATCAATGTAATCTGCTTCCGAGGTTCCAATACTTCTTTTTAATTTTACCCCAGCACCATCTGAGGTATTTAAAGCTTTTACAATTTTTTTAATTTCAATTTTTGTCATACTTAAATGATAATCTATGATTAGATTATAGCAAGTAACTGCGTTAAATCGCTAATCTCATATTTTGGTTTAAAATCGAGATTGTCAAAAATATCTTTATTTCTATTAACCCATATGGAGTTGTAACCATAATTTCCACCTCCGGAAACATCCCAAGTATTGGCACTTAAAAAAGTAATTTCAGAAGAATTAATTTTATATTTTTT
>MDTB01065235.1_pt1 | contig 15667 bp, 17 predicted proteins | sample 811161 | NCBI WGS metagenome assembly MDTB01 (sample SAMN05326650, study PRJNA326480) | marine metagenome | isolation source: seawater | place: Mediterranean Sea | collected 2009 | reverse complement strand
TACACTTAAATTATTTGCTTTGGGTATAGAAGTATTGTCAAATTTTTTTGTATAAAATTGAGGTTCAATTTGAATACTTTTTTTTTTAGTTGAGTAGTTCCAAGATAAAAAAAGATCGTATTTTTCAACACAACTACTGAATTTTTGTAAATCTTCTGTATAGCCGCCATGCTCAGAATAAAAGTAAAGTACTTTTTCGTCCACTTTAGTTGCAGCCCAAATTGAAAAAAGATCATTAAATTCACCTACTGCTGAAATAATCAACGAAGGATTATATTTAATTTTTTTTTGAAATTTATCAATTTTATTAAATCCCTCTAAATATGATATTGGCATGTAACTAAATATTTTTTTTGATAAAAAATTTTCGAATTGATTACTTGTATTTATGTTTAATTTTAGCTTTGACCTATCATTTGGGTTTGGTAAATCTAGATTTTTCTCAAATTCATAAAAAAACCTTGGAAATGTTCGAAATTTAAAAAATAGATTAAGATTAATTTTTTTTTTAAAGTATGTTTGAAATAAAATAATATTTGGCTTGAAAGAAAAAAAAGATAATATTTTATCAATAGCTCTGTATATAAATTTACCATTTGATAAATTTTGATTTATTTCATATTTTCTTTTTTTTTTTAATCTCATATTTCAGGTTGATGAAATTAATTTGTTTTTTTTTGGTAAATTTAATTATCTCTGTAGATAAACTATTATTCCAATAATCTTTTTTTGAAAAATTATCAAATTCTAGAAAATCACTTGGAATTATATCCTTAGGCTTGATATCGTAATTATAAATATTAAATTTATTCTGCTTTGATAGTATCAAATTTAAAGTTTCCCATTTATTATATGTACAAATCAAAAATTTATAAACCCATGAACCCACTACAATATGCCAAAACCTTTTACTCTTTTTTACTTTATGAAATTGATTAAGATCCTGAAAGATCGTAGAAATTATTCTATAATATAAATTACTTAAATAATCGTAATCCTCTCTAAGTTTGTTGCTATTATTCCAAAGATATTCAGTAAGTTTGTAGTCATCAATTTTACTCTCGTTAATTTCATTAGCTAAACAACATTTTCCAAGTAAAACTTTATCTTTTAAATGATAATGATTTTTTGAGATAGGTGATAAAAACAAATTTTTTTGCATGTGATAACTCAACTAAACTTTTTCAATAATTTGTTTTTTATCTATCTCAATTATCTTTTGAAAGAATTTTTTAAAGTAAATATTATGACTTACAACAATTAAGGTAAGATCTTTTTTATTGACTAAATTTTTAATTAACAATTCTGCAGTTTTGTTATCTAGAGACGATGTAGGCTCATCCATAATTAAAAAATCACTTGAATTGTATAATGCCCTGGCAATCATAACTCTTTGTTTTTGTCCGCCAGATAAAATTGAACCATTTTCACCTAATTTTAATTCCAAGCCTTCTTTGTATTTTGAAATCAAGTTTTCTAAACATGCATTTTTTATGGCATTATTTAATTTTTTCTTATCAATATCTGCTTCTTCGAGAGAAATATTGTATTTCAAACTATCATTAAATAAAAATATTTTTTGTGAAACGTACCCCAATGATTTTGTTAAATTAAATTTATCTCCTAGAATTATTTTATCATTCACAACTACTTGACCTTCATCAGGTTTTTGAATTCCTGCTAATAAATCTAACAAAGTGCTTTTACCTATTCCAGACTCTCCATGAATTAAGATTTTTGCACCTTTTTTTATATGATAATTTGCGTTTTTAAATATTTCTATATTTGGTTTTTTATATGAAAATGAGACACTCTTAATCTCAATATTTTTTATTTTAATACTTTCTGGTTGCTCAATTTCTTGAATATTTTTAGTGAGGTCTTCATATACTTCATGTATAACCGGTATAGCGAATTTAAATCTTTGTATATGATTTACTAACCTGTTTAAAGCTGGAAGTATTTTAAACGCGCTTGCTGCGTAAAGCCCAATTGTAGGTATAATTATTTTAGTTGAAATATTTACTGAGTCCATTGTAAAATACAACAGAGCCGAAGCAAGGGTGACTAAGATAATAAATTCAAAATATATTTTTGGTAAGCTCTGAACCGTTTGATATTTTACTAAAGATTTAGCAAATGAATTAGATGCTGAATTATAATTATTTATGACTTGGGATGAAATATTTGAAAGAATTATTTCTCTGATGCCAAGTATACTTTCTTGAACAATATTGTTTTTTTTAAAATCTAAATTTGATCTATTTTTTGAAAATTTGTTTATATATTTCCTAAAAAATAATAAGAAAATGTATGAGAAAAAAAAGGCAAATATGATGCTTACAATTGTGATTTTAAAACTGACTATAATTAAAACTGTACTTATACAAATAATTAAAAGTAAGTCAGATATTATATTTATTCCTGCAAAAACCCCCTCTGAAAAGTATCTCGTTTCATTTCTAATTTTTGTTATTAAATCAGAGGATTTATTTTGTACATGAAAATTAAAATTACTTAAAAGAAATTTTTTAAATAATCTCTGTGATGTTTTTTCTTGAACTTTTAATAAAAAATCATTTTCTTTATAATTTGTAAAAATAAGCAAAAAATTCTTGAATATTATTGTGCATATAAAAAGAATAGTTGCAGTATATATTATTTGTGCGGATAAAATATTTTTAAAATAATTCAAAAAAAAAACCAAACTTTGGATATAGATCATAAAAATTATTTTCCGATAAAGATACTATTATAGGAAGAAGTAAAGATATCGATACGGCCTCTAATAATGTACTCACTAGAATTAGTAGTATTAGCAGAACAAACTCTAGCCTAACAGTGGAGTCAAATAACAACCATATTTTTCTCATTTAATCGAATTTTTTTATGAATTGTTTAATTTTGTCTATACTTAAGAACTTTTTTTGATTGGAGTTGTAAGAAAAATTTGTTTTCATTTTCTTTAATCTAAATTTTTTCTTATAAAATTTAATTAATTTTTTAGTATTATCTGGCAAAATTATAAAATATTTTCCTATATCAATTGTATACGGACCGTCATTGCTATTAATTAACTCCTCGTGAATTTTTTCCCCTCTTTTGATGCCTACTATTTTTAATCTATTTTTTGGATTGATCGCCTTTGCAATGTCAATAACTTTATAAGAGGGAAGTTTAGGCACAACTATTTCACCTCCAATTGCATTGTTAATACTCCAGTCGACCATTTCAACACTCTCTTGTAAGGAAATATTAAATCTTGTCATATCTTTATGTGTAATTGGAAAATAGCCGCTATTTTTCAATGAAAGAAAAAATGGTACAACTGATCCTCTTGATCCAAAAACATTTCCATACCTAACTACAGAACAATTGAGATCTTCTCCCGAATATGCGTTTGAAGAAATAAAAATTTTATCACTACACAATTTCGTTGACCCATAAAGATTATGTGGTGAAACCGCTTTATCTGTTGATAAGGCTACCACTTTTTTTATTTTTTTATCAATACATGCTTCAACAAGATTCTGAGCACCTATAATGTTTGTTTTAATAAACTCAATCGGATTATATTCTGCTGCCGAGATTTGTTTTAGGGCTGCTGCATGAACAACACAATCAATTTTATGTAAAGCTCTTTCTAATCTTCCTTTGTCTCTTACATCGCCAATAAAATATCTAAGTTGAGGATATTTTTTTTCAGGAAATTTATTTGACATATTGAATTGTTTAAACTCATCTCTACTAAATATAACAATTCTTTTTATTTTTTTTTTATATTTCTTTAATAAATAGGCTACAAAAGCTTGGCCGAAACTTCCAGTTCCACCTGTAACTAATATACTCTTCATATTTACCTTTTTTTTGTATCCTTCCAATAAAGTGGGGTTCCAGGGTTTAAATTTCTTTTAGAATATTTTCCAACGACTTTAAAGTATTTTGAAGCACAAATGCCTGTGCTAGGTCTAAAAGTGTTTATATTATTAATTGAGATTTTAGTATTTTTTTTTATATATTTTGTCGTAAAAATAGACCTTCTCAGTAATTTTGAATTTTTTTCTATTTTAGTATTTTTATTTTCACTACCTAAAGAAATATAAATTTTTTTACTCATTGTTTTTAGTTCAAATAGTTTTTTGGGATTTAGAGAAAATTTAGAGTCTAGTGATTTTTGGCTGTTTGATTTAATAAAATGTTTCTCAATTGCAACTACACCCAAAGGTACAGATGCTAATGATGAATAAATATCGTTAGTATGATCAGATAAACCTAAGGGAATTCCTTTAAATTTCTCTCTTAATTTATTAATAAAACTAATATTTGCTGCTTCTTCAGGAGTTGGGTAACCAGATACACAATGCATAATAATTATTTTTGAATGATATCTCTTTATCAAAGATATAGCTTGTTTTATTTCATTTAAATTAGCCATGCCTGTAGAAATCAAAATTAATTTATTTAATTTTGCAATTTCTTTAATTAACTTTACATCAGTAATTTCAAATGAGGCGATTTTATATAATGGAGGATTAAAATTTTTTTCGAGAAAGTTGACTGCTTCAATACTAAAAGGACTACTAAATAAGGGAATATTAATTTTTTTTGCCAGCTTAAATGCTGAATGATGCCAGTCAAAGGGCGTACATGCTTTTTCATAAAGTTTCCAAAGATTTATATTTTTCCATTCACCTGATTTTATTCTGTAATTCTTATTAATCACCATATCTTTGGGTCTATATGTTTGAATTTTAATCATATCAGCCCCGTTTTGTTTTGCTAACTTAATATGGTCCAAAAAGTTTTTTTTACTTCCATTATGGTTGCATGATATTTCAGCTATAATTACTGGAGGTAATTTATTATCAAAGAATTTTTTTTATTGATAACAATTTTCATTTGAATTTAGCCAACGCTCCGCACTGCTCCAATTAAGCTAAAGATATATTTCATATTACTTTTTTTTTTAAACTACGGTAAAACTATAATTTTTATTATCAAAATTTACCTTTTTCCCGTTTAAATTAATCTCAAATTTTTTTTTATTATTTGAAATAAATCTAAATATCAAATCTTTTAATGGTCCCGACAAAAATTTATAATTCTTATCCAAGGAAATCTTAAAAAAATTATTCTTTAGAAAGCCCTCCTCATCTTCATTTTTTTTACAATATTTTACAAATTTGTTAATTTGTTTTTGACAATAAAAACTACCATCAAGGAAATAATTTAGTCCTTTTAAATTTTTTAAATTTTCTACAAAAGCATTATTGCTAAATATTTCAGAATAACAAAAAATATAGTTTCCTAATACGTAACTTACAGATTTAGTATTTTTCATTTTCAGTTTAGGCTGAAAGTATTCAACTGTATTATTAGATCTGGACACAAGTTCCCTTTTAAATAAACCTAATTCACTTTTTTTGTATTTTGCTACTATCCACATAATTATTTTTCTTGTTGTTTTTAAGTTCATTTTGTAATTCATCGTACTCTTTCATTTTTCTTTTCATAAAATTGATAGTTAATTTTGTTTTTTCAGTAAAACCAAGAGGGGTGAGTACATAAGCGTAATTAAGTTTATTTTTATTATTTTTAAAATTATTTATTTTAACGAAACCTTTTTTTTTTAACTCTTTGAGACAATAATTAAGCTTTCCTAAGCTAAGTCCCAACTTTTTTGCGATTGCTCTTTGGTTGGCGTGGGGATCTTTGTTAATGTGTCTAAGAACATTAAAATGGTCCTCAGTTTTTTTTTTTTAAATTACTGTTCATAAATTGAACATATCAAATAATCATCTAAAAACAATAAAAATATTCAAAATTGTTCAATTATTGAACTAATTGAAGCAGATTGAGTATAATCTAATAAAGGATTCTGTTACAATAATAGATGTTCAAAATTAAGTTGCCTCCTAAGTTAAGTTTTTCAAAAATTGAATTATTTTTTAAAAATAAGGGCTTAGGTTTTTTAGTGAGAGAAAGTAAAAAAGAAATTACAAATAATTTAAATTCTAAATCTACTTATCCACCTGACCTAATCGATCTTTATAGGCTATATCAATTTATAATACTCAATAAAAGAACAACTGTTTTAGAGTTTGGCTCTGGGTGGAGTTCACTGATTTTTTGTTTAGCTTTAGACGAACTCAATAAAAAATATTTTAAAGAAATGAGGAGATTGAGAAGAAACAACCCTTTTGAGCTTTTTATTCTTGAAAACGAAAAAAAGTATTTAAATATAACAAAGAATAGAATTGTTAATTTTAAAAAGTCTACAAAGTTTATGACTAAGATTAATTGGCATTTTTCTGACTGTGAAATGACTTTGTTTGAAAATAAAATTGCAACACAATATAAAAAAATTCCCTTATGTAATCCAGATTTTATTTATCTTGATGGACCGGATCAGTTTAAAATTAAAAAGGAGATTAATGGTGTTCACACTGGACACAACGATTTGATGCCAATGGCATGTGATATTCTTAAATTTGAATATTTTTTTACTCCAGGAACTATAATTGTATGCGATGGAAGAGGTGCAAATGCAAAATTTTTAAAAGACCATTTTAAAAGAAAATGGTATTATTATAATGATAAAAATAATGATCAACATATATTTTATTTGATAGACCCTCCTCTAGGAAAGTATAATAAGTTGCAATTAAATTTTTACAAAAAAAAATAGATTATGTTGATTTAATTTTCAAAGATAATTTGAAAATTTCCTTAAATTTATTATTGTTTGCATCAATTGAGATTAATTCATCTTTATATTTCATAAAAATCCTCTGCCAGTTTTTTTTACTTGTATTGGAGACTTTATCAATAAGATTTTTTAAAACTTTCTTAGACCTTTTATTGGTCCAAAAATTGCCTGTATTTTTAAACTTATTAGGCCAACCAAAACTTCTATTTGATTTTGTTCTGTAATCAAAAAATATTGTTTTTATACCTGCAGCAAAAGACTCATAAAGTAAAGTTGAATCTAAACCTAAAACTAATTTAGATTTAAATATTTGTTCGTAAGCATATTTATAACTTCTTTTTTTCGGTTTTAGTAATTTCCAGTTTTTTTTATTTTGAAATATGTTGTTATAATAATCAAACTCATCTTTAAAAGTATTCTTATTAGTTCCTAAAATAAATAATTTTTTTTTTTTTTTGGAAGTATATTCATAAATATTTTTTACTAATTCTTTTTCAGCCTCAGTAAATTTTTTTTTTTTATTTAGTGAAAATTTAGATTGATTTAATTTTCTAAAGACTGAAATATATAAGTAAGGATAAATTTTACTATTTTTCTTTTTTCTTATTTTTGTAATTAAATGATTCATAAAAAAGGACCCAATTACATGAACATTACATTTTAATAAATTAAAATATTTGTCTGCAACACTTTTGCTAAATACAAATACATGATCAACATTATATTTTTTTGTATTAATCTTAAAATCTATTGTATCCCCGAATCTATAAGCATTTTGAATTAAAATTTTTTTTTGATATTTATTTTTTTTTAGATCATATATAAATTTGTAGTTGTCTAATACTGAGAGTAAAATTTTTGGCTTAACCTCTTGAATATATTCGTTGCAATAGTCTGTAAATTTGAATTTTAAATTTATCAGACATTTAAGAACAATATATAAATTTATTTTTTCTCCCCAAACATGTATTAATTCAAAGTCATTCTTACTAAATAATTCGTAGTCCTTACCAAGAAAAATATTTAAATATTTTTCAGTATCACCAATAATTAGAACCTTTTTTTTCTTTGGAGGTTTGAGAATTTTCTTAGAAAAAAGAAAAATAAATCCTATTTTTAATAATTTTAAAAACATTAAATTATCTAATTAATTTAAGGTCGTCTAAATTCTTGAATGCCTCGCTGACACTCAACATTGTTGGGCTAGATTTTTTACATTTTTGTATGAAATATTTAATTTCTGTTAAAAATAATTGATTTCTTTTAAAGTTTTTAAATTTTATTCTCTTTTCTTTTTTATTTTTAATTATTATTAAAAGGTTTTTTAGATAATAAAATTTAATAGATAGTTTTGTTCCGGTAATTTTAAGGTATCTTTCATTTAGTTTTTGTAAATAATCAAGATGTATGAAGCCACTTATGCCGTTTTTAAATTCAATCATTATGTTGGTTCCTGTTTCAGAATTTATTTCTAATCCAGATTGAGTTTTACTTAAAAAATTTTTTTTTATTTTACCAAAAAAATACTGCATTAAATCTATATCATGGCTAAGGGTCAAGGTTGAACCTCCTCCTTTAGATATATTTGATGCATAGCTTTTTTTATAATTCTCTTTAGGATGCCAAGAAGGTAGATACTCTCCCCACTCCGAGTAAAAATGAAAAATTTTTCCAAATTTTTTTTTTTTAATTAATCTTTTTATAATTTTTATTGCTGGATGAAATCTCATCATATAGCCAACCATACTGATTAGTTTTTTTTGTTTTAGAATTTTTAATAACATATTAATTTTATTTTTCTTATTACTTAGAGGTTTTTCTATAAATAAATGAATTCCGTTTAAAGCGCATTTTATCGCTGTATCAACATGTTTGTGAGTTTCGTTTGTAATAAAGGCTAATTTAAAGTTGTGCTCCTTAAGCAATTTTTTTAAATTTGAAAATGTTTTAAATTTTTTATTATTAATTAAGATATTTTTTCTTTTTGTGAAAAAAAAAATATCTTTGTAACCTAATGAGATTAAATTTTTTGCATGCCTTAACCCTACAGAACCAGCGCCACAAATTAATATTTTTGAGTTGTAGTTAATCAAATAACTTACCAATATTTCATATCTTGGAGTTTTAATTTTTCTCCTTTTAAAAATCTTTTTTTTCCATCGCCTAAAGAAGTTTCATATTTTCTAATCATTGTAATCAACGATCTCATTCCTGAAGGTTCTAAGGATGCTGCATGGTCAGATCCCCATAGAGTTCTATCAATGGTGATGTGTCTCTCTATAATTTTAGCGCCTAGAACTCTTGCAAACACAGAGGGGCTTACAGATTTTTCGTGCCCAGAGTAACCAACTTCACATTTGTATTTTTTTTTTAAAGTGATAATCATATTCAAATTTAAGTCTTCTAACTTCGCAGGATAGGTTGAGACGCAATGTAAAAGTGAAAATTTGCATTTAGCTTTTTTAAAAATCTTAATTGCATTTTCAATATCTTTATACTTACACATACCTGTTGAAATAAAAGTGTATTTTTTTTCTTTAGCAATTTCTTTTAATAAATTTAGATTTGTTAGCATAGGTGAGGCAACTTTATTATATTTTAATTTATATTTTTTTAAAAAATTTAAACTTTCAATGTCCCAAGCGCTTGCAAACCACTCAATCCCAATTTTTTTACAGTATTTACTTATCTCTTGAAATTGTTTTTCACCAAATTCTATTTTTTTTTATAGGCTAAATAACTTATTGTTCCCCACGGAGTATTTCTCATAATATCTTTTTTAGAATTTGGTGTTGAAATATCTGGATTTCGTTTTTGGAACTTTACGATATTAAATCCAGAATTCTTTGCTTCTAAAATAATTTTTTTAGCTAAACGTAAATCTCCATTGTGATTGATGCCAATTTCACCAATTATGAATGATTTGTTATTATTTATCATTTTACAATTATAGACTATACTCTATAATGTTCAAAAAATGAACAATAAATTTATGGGTAAAAATATATTAATTATTGGATCGAATGGATTAGTTGGAAAAAGCCTAGTTAGCTATCTAAATAAAAGAGGTCATAATGTTTTTAAGATCGATATAAAACAAAAAAAAAGGAGAAAAACTTTTTTAAGTGCGATGTGACTAAAGAAAGCTCTGTTGCAAAAATTATCAAAAAAATAACGAAAAAAACAAGTATAGACGTAGTTTTTAATGCTGCATCTGTAAACCCAAAAACTCAAAAAATTAAAAAGTTTAAATTTAGCGATTATAATCTTAACAAATGGAAGAATAATTTAGAGGTTGATCTGATAGGATCTTTTAATATTTCTAAACATATATTAAAACATTATGAAAAAAAAAATTCTGGTAAGATAATTAATATTTCATCGATTTATGGTTTCTTAGGGCCTGATCAAGACATTTATTTTAATCAAAGTAGAGAAAAGTATACTGGTATGAAACCATTGGAATATTCAGTTGCTAAAGCTGGTGTAATTGGATTTACAAAAGCACTAGCATCATTTTATAAAAATTCGAAAATTGAAGTATTTTGTCTTGTTCTTGGCGGAATAGAGGAAGGCCAAGATACTTTTTTTAAAAAGAAATACTCCAAAAAAACTATCTCTGGCAGGATGGCACTTAAAGGAGAATATAATACTATTATTGACTTTCTAATAACAAATAACACTTCTTACCTTACAGGAAGTTCTATCGATTTATCTGCTGGCGCACTGAGTATTTTATGAAAAAAAGATTAATAATAATAATCCCAGCTAGATCAGGTAGTACATCAATTAAAAACAAAAATATGAAAAAAATTAATGGTAAGCCACTTTTATATTATACTTGCAATTTTGCCAAAAAACTTAAAAATAAAGAAAACGTAATTATTGGTTGTACCGATAAAAAAAAGATTCAAAATTATTTTAATAGTCAAAAAATATTATCTCCTTTTTTGAGGCCAGCAAATATTTCGAAAAAATTTTCTTTAGATATAGAATATATTAATTACAGTTTAAATTTTTTTTCCCAAAAAAATATTTATTTTTTAGCAGGGCTAATTCTAAGACCAACATCCCCAATAAGATTTATTAGTGACTATCTTTCAGCAAAAAGAAAATTTTTTAAAATTAAAGATGCTAGCTCATTAAGATCCGTGATAAAATCTCCGATAACCCCTTACAAAATGTGGTTTAAGTCTGGTAATAAATTAAAATCTATAATGACTTCAAATAATAAAGAACATTATAATATGCCTAGGCAAAAATTAAAAAAAACATTTTGGCAAACCGGAACTTTTGATTTTTTTAAGGTTGACTACAAAAAAAAAATCAACTCGATTTCTGGAAGAAAAATAATTTGCTATGAACTAAAAAATAAATTTAATATTGATGTAGACACCTCCAAAGATTATACAGTTTTAAGGAATTATTTAAAAAAATGAGGTTAAAACTAGTCAATAAACTAGATTCTTCGATTATAAATTTTTTACTTAGTATCAGAAATAAAAAATATATTCGAAATGCCTCTAATAGCAAAAAAATTATTAAATTATCGAAACATCTAAAATGGATTGACGGTTTTTTTAATAAAAAAGAAAATCAGATTTACCTTATATTTAACCATTCAAAGAAAATTGGGTATATAAGATTAGAAAAAAAAAATTATTTGTTTACTGTATCTTGGGCATTAATAAAAGCTTACAGCAATAAAGGAATCATGTCCAAATCGTTAAAAAAAATTACCAATAAAAAAAATTATAAATATCGAGCTTTAATAAAAACAAGTAATATTGCATCTTCGAGAGTTGCGTTAAAAGCCGGGTTTTATTTAAAAAGAAAAACAAGAGGGAGAGAGGAATACCATAAAAACTAACATGATCAATTTAATATTTTTTGGGGGAGGTAGACTATTAGCTTCAATTTTAAAAGAATTAAACTCTAAAAAGTATTTAAAAAAATTTAATAAAATTGCAGTTGTGTCAGATAGGCATAAAAATGAGATAATTTTTAAAAATCTTACTTTTAAAAAATTTTTAGATTTGAATAATATAAATTATCTAATTGCAAATAAAATTAGTAAAAATTTAGTTAAAAAATTTAAAAAAAATTCTATAGGTATTTCTCTTGGAGCTCCATGGATATTTAAGAGAGATTTTATTAAATGGTTTAATGGAAATTTTTTTAATATTCATGGCTCAGATTTACCTCAAGATAAAGGGGGTGGAGGATTTAGCTGGCAAATTTTATTACAGAGAAAAAAAGCTTGTGCAACTATTCATAAATTGGAAAGTGTAGTTGACAATGGTGATATTATTTTTCAAAATAAATTCTATGTGGCTGATTTTAAAAGTCCTCAAGAAATTCAATTGGAATATGAAAAAAAAACAAAACAATTTTTTTTAAAAAAAATTAATAAATTAGTTAATATGGATTACATAGGAAAAAAGCAGAGCAAAAAAAATTCTTCATACTGGCCAAGATTAAAAACAGATTTACATGGCTGGATCGATTGGAACTGGAATGCAAAAGAAATTGTTTTGTTTATTAAAGCCTTTGAAGAACCTTACATTGGAGCCCATACTAAGCTTAATAATAAAAAGGTTTATTTAAAAAACTGTTTAGTAAAAAAATCAAAAAATAATTTTCATCCTTTTCAAACTGGTATAATTTTTAAAAAAGATAACGATTTTTTAAATGTTTGCTGTGGCCGATATATTATTAAAGTAGGAAAAATTTTCGATAAAAAAAAAATCTTATGCTTTTTAAAAATATCAAAGTTGGAGATCGATTTTATACACCTCGCAGTTTTTTGGACAAAGCTCTTAGTACGAGAGTTTTTTATACACCAAAAGGATAATGTGTAAATTTAATTAAGTCGCTTAAAACCCTTTATACTTACTCTGCCGTCTAACTGTTTTAAAATATTTTTTTCATTTTTTAATATTTTAATTTTTTTGAAAATTGTATTTAAAACTTTAAAAAATTTTCTAAGAATTTTTTTGTTATGTGAGATACTTAGATATACACTATTATTAATTATAAAACCGCTTTTAAGCATTTCTTGCGTAATAAAAGTTTTATAAATATTCCTATCATCGCCCACAATAGAAAAATTTGGTATAGCAACTAATCCACCCAATTTAATTTTTAATCCATTTACGTTTGCAATTTTTTTTATTTCTACTCTAAAAAATTTTCCCATATTGTTAATTAAATTCCAAGATTTGATTTTTTCCATTTGTTTAATAGTTTCTAAAGCAGCAACATAGCCCAACCTTTCACTCCAAAATGTGCTACTTATGAAGCTATCTTCAGCACTTTTCATAATTTTCTTTTTTCCAACTACAGCTGTTATTGCAAATCCGTTTCCTAAACACTTTCCAAAAACAGCTATATCAGGAATAATTCCAAATTTTTTATGAAGTCCCCCTAGGTTTTGTCTAAAGCCAGAAGTACATTCGTCAAAAATTAGTATAATTTTTTTTTTTGAACAGACTCTCCTTATATGTTTTAAAAATTTTATGTCAGTTCCTAGGTTCCTAGAAACCTCCATCTTCACAACTCCTATATCTTTTTTTTTTAATATTTCTAAAAATTGTTTTAAGTTTCCATATTCAAATGGAAAAACAGTATTTTTCAATTGATTTGGTACTCCAGATGTATCTAAACCAGGCAAAAGATGTTTGGAAAGATTATTTTTTTTGTTAAGATTTGCTGATAAATACCAATCATGCCATCCATGATAACCACAAATAGCTACTTTGCTTTTTTTTACATATGATCTAGCAATTCTTAGTGAAAGAGCGTTCGCTTCCCCTCCAGTTCTAGCAAATTTAACACCGCCAGCCCATTTGTGAATTTTGATTAATTTTTTGGCTAACATAACTTCCTCTGGAGAATTCAATGTAGACATATTGCTATTTTTAACAGCCCTGCTTACAGCTTTATTGACATGTTTGTTAGCATAACCAAGTATGTTAGTTCCTATGCCCATTGTCATATCTATATAAGTTTTGTTATTTAAATCTTTTACGATACATCCCTTAGCGCTCTTATAATATGATGGCCAAATATCAGGGAGATAATTGTCTGGCTTTTTCGATAAAAACATATTTCCCCCTGGAATTACATTTTGAGCCTCTTGCCACAATTTTTGGCCTAAGTTATTTTTTTTATAATTTTTCACTTTTTTAAAAAGAATTATTTCCTTATATATTTAATAACATCTTTCCAGGTAAAATAAACGTTAGGGCTAAATTTATTTGCTATATCTCTTAAAAATTTTAAATCTGACAAATAATCCAGGGTTATCCTTATTTTTGAAAAATTTTCTTTATTTTTATAAGAATATTTTGATATTTTCGTAGATCTTATTAAATAAGGTGTCACGTGCTCTTTATCATATTTAGATGATGCATTCTCATAGGCATGTTCAAGAGCTGAACTTTTGAATATTTCAACATCTAAACCATCTGGAAATGTCCGGTCAAGCGTGTTACTTAAATAATCAACTTTTTTATCTAAAAACTTTTTCACCATGCAGTCAATTAAGTGAGGATCTATAAAGGGACAGTCAGCGGTTAATCTTATGATAATATTTCCTCCAAAATATTTGTGGGTTTGATAATATCTTTTTAATACGTTTTCGTTCGGTCCAGAATAAAATTTTATATTTTTCTTTTTACATATATTAATAATATTTTTATTATTTATATTTTTTGGGCAACTAATTACTAATTGATCAATAAATTTACTTTTCTCAATCCTTTTGATCATTAGCTCTAGAATTGAGTGTTTTTTATCGATTTTTTTTAAAACTTTTCCAGGAAGCCTTCTTGAGCCCATTCTAGCTTGAACTATACATAATATTTTATTTTTTGGCCAAACTCTTGGGTCAATAATTTTTTGGTTTTTAGTTCTAAGTGATTTGTAATAATTATATTTATTATTTACTTTTGATTTAATTATTTGTGTAAGTTCTTTATCTGATTTAATTCCAATAATTACTTTATCAATACTTTTATTTGAAAATATAAATTCTATACAAGCTTTTATTGGATTAACTTTCTTTTTTAATAAATTTTTATTTAATTTAATAATTTCTTTTAGTTTCGAAAATTTTTTATTCTGATTTAAAATCAAACCTTGTAAAAAAATCGATCTAGCATGAATTTCGATATTTTTATTTTTTATTTTCCTTAATATTTTTTTTTTCAATAAATCTCTGATCTAATAGATTGATTGGAACTTGTATAACGTTAATTTTGAAAAAACGTAGAATTTTGTGAAGTTCTTTAGGATCATAAATGGAAACACCAATTTTTCCAATGGTTCCCAACTTTTGAAGTTTTAATAAATTTTTAAAAACTTTTTTTCCCCAAGAAGAGAGTAAATCTTTTGGATTATGAAATAGTAAATAATCAATTTTTTTCTTATTTAATTGTTTAAGTTTTTTAGTAAAGTACTGATGAGATTTAAAGTAATTTTCTAAAATGATATTTTTATTTTTTGAAATTTTAAATGAAAATTTCCAATCTTTAAAATTAAAAGATTTATAAAAACGCTCTCTATCAGCGTTATAATTTGAAGATATATCTATTGATTTAATTTTATTTTTTTTTGATAAAAGTAAAATTTTATTTATTTCCGTTTCTTTTAGAATACTACTATTAAAACCATAGTGATTATAAAAATTTGATGAACCAATGATTATCTTCTCTTTATCTAACATTTTAAAATAGTTAATTAAGAGATTTATTATTAAGGTTTAAATCTAATAAAGCAAACTCTACAAAAAAGTTTTTTCAGTGCATAAATCAAGCCAATTGAGCTATTAGTACTGGTCAGCTACACACGTTACCGCGCTTACACATCCAGCCTATCAACGTAGTGGTCTACTACGGCTCTATAGGAAGAACTCGTTTTGAGGTGGGTTTCCCACTTAGATGCTTTCAGCGGTTA
>MDTB01053553.1_pt1 | contig 15667 bp, 16 predicted proteins | sample 811161 | NCBI WGS metagenome assembly MDTB01 (sample SAMN05326650, study PRJNA326480) | marine metagenome | isolation source: seawater | place: Mediterranean Sea | collected 2009 | reverse complement strand
TTTATTAGATAATATTAAAAAATTAAGAGAAATTACAGGCGTTGGTTTTAAAGATTGTAAAATTGCATTAGATGAAACTAAAGGCGATATTGAAAAATCAATAGAATTTTTGAGGAAAAAGGGAATTGCAAAAGCTTCGAAAAAAATGAGTCGAACTGCCTCAGAAGGCCTTGCATTAGTAAAAGAAAACAAAGGAGAGATATCATTAATTGAAATAAATAGTGAGACAGATTTTGTAGCAAAAAATAAAGATTTTGTTTCTTTTTGCAAAGAATTGTCAGAAATAAATTTTGAAGTTAAAGGAAATATAGAGACACTCAATAATTCTAAAATGAATAATGGAACAATAGTTAAAGACAATCTAGTCAATCTTATTGCTAAAATAGGAGAAAAAATTACAATTAGAAGAGCAAATTTTTTTGACAATAAGGAGGGTTCAAATTTTTTTTATGTGCATTCAGCATTAGAAAAAAATATTGGAAAGATAATATCTGTAGTTAAAATAGAAGGTTTATCTAAAGAAAAAAATGGGGATATAGGATCAAAAATTTCAATGCATATAGCAGCTTCAAACCCGTTAGCGATTGACCAATCAGGAATTAAAAAAGAAATTTTAGATAAAGAATTAGAAATTATAAAAGCAGAAATAATAAATTCTGGAAAACCTAAGGAAATGGCAGAAAAAATTTCTAAAGGTAAAATTTCCAAATTTATAAATGACAATACTCTTTTAAACCAAATTTGGATAATGGATCCTAAAAAAAAAGTATGTGATATACTGAAAGAAGCTAAAGGAGAAAAAGAAATAAAAATATTAAGTTTTCTTAGGTATAAGGTGGGCGAAGGTATTTAAAGATGAGCTCAGGATTTAACGAGAATAATTATTCATCAAAAATGGATAAAAGTATCCAGTCTCTTAAAAAAGATATCTCCACCCTTAGAACTGGTAGAGCGAATTCAAATATGCTTGATATGATTAAAGTTGATGTTTATGGGCAAAATATGCCCATTGATCAATTAGCGACAGTGAGTGTTCCCGAAGCCAGACTTATATCTATTCAAGTTTGGGATAAAGCTAATATTACTTTAATAGACTCAGCTATTCAAAAGTCTGAGTTAGGAATAAATCCGCAAATTGATGGTCAAATTATTAGATTAAGAATTCCAGATTTAACAGAAGAAAGAAGAAAAGATTTAATTAAAATACTTAAAAATATAGGTGAAAAAGGAAGAGTATCAATCAGAAATATTAGAAGAGAAGCAAATGATGAATTAAAAAAAAAACTTAAAGATAAAGTGATTACTGAGGACGAGAGTAAATCATTTGAAAAAAATATTCAAAAACTGACCGACGTAAATATAGAAAATATAGAAAAAATTTTAACTGAAAAAGAAAAAGAGATTTTACAGATATGAACAAACTCAACCACGTTGCCTTTATTATGGACGGTAATGGAAGGTGGGGGAATAAAAAACGTAAAGGTAGAAACTTTGGTCATCTTAATGGAGTTAAAACTGTAAAAAAAGTTGTTCGTAATTCAATCAAATTGGGTATACCGATTGTTACATTCTATGTTTTTTCAACTGAAAACTGGAGGAGACCAAAATCTGAAATAAACTTTTTATTTGGTCTTATTATTAATTATTTTAAAAAAGAATTAAAAAATGTCATTTCAAATGGAATTAGAATTCATATTATGGGAAAGATTAATAAACTTCCTTCAAAGATCAAAAAGACTTTAAAAGAAGTTATTAAAGTAACTGAAAAGAATAAAAAAATAACTGTTAATTTGGCAATTAATTATGGCTCTAAAGATGAAATTATAACTGCCACGAAGAAATTAAAAAAAAAAATTAATATTAATTCCCTAGAAAAAAACCTTTTTACTAAAAATATGCCTAATCCAGATATATTAATACGGACTGGTGGTCATAAAAGATTGAGTAACTTTATGTTATGGCAATTAGCTTATGCTGAGATTTATTTTTTAGATAAATTATGGCCAGATTTTAATAATCAAGATTATAAAAAAATAATAGAAAGATTTAAAAAAGAGAAAAGAAATTTTGGATCAATATAAATGTCAAATAACTTAAAAAAAAGAATTTATACATCCGTACTGTTGTTAATTTTATTAACACTTATGTTTATAAATATATATGTTTTAGCTTATTTTCTGATGATAATCGGTGTTATTTCTATTTTAGAATTTTCTAAAATTATCCAAACTACAGAAAAAAATATAACTTATAAAGTTTTAGTAAAAAATATTTTATTTTCGATTTATATATTTGGTTTATTTTCTATATTTTTAGTTTTATCGTTTTTTCCACATCTCAAGATTTTAATATTTATTATTTTACTTACTTGTATATCTTCAGATATTGGAGGCTATGTTTTTGGAAATTTATTTAAAGGGCCAAAGTTGACAAAAATAAGTCCTAAAAAGACTATTTCTGGTTCAATAGGTTCTATTTTATTTTCGATGTTCAGTTTATCTTTCTTGATTTATTATTTTACAGAAAAATTTGAATTAGATATTTTGATAGCAGGGTTATCAATATCGATATTTTGTCAAGTAGGGGATTTGATTTTTTCATACCTAAAACGAAAATCTAAAATTAAAGATACTGGTAATATACTACCAGGTCATGGTGGCATTCTAGATAGAATTGATGGAATATTATTTGGAATGCCATTTGGTTTTATAATAATGTTAATAATTTATTAATATGAAAAAAACAATCTCCATTCTTGGGTCGACCGGATCTATAGGATTGAATGTAATCAAAATTTACAAAAAAAAAAAAAAATTATTTAACATTAATATTTTAGCCGCAGATAAAAATTATAAGATGATTTGTAGTCAAATTATTAATTTAAAACCTGATGTATTTTTGATAAATGATGAATTAATTTATAATAAAATTAAAAAAAAATTTAAGAATAATAAGGTTAAAATTCTTAAAGACTTAGTATTAGAGAAAAATAAAATAAAAAAATCTGATATTACAATATCAGCTATACCCGGAATAGCAGGTTTAAGACCAACTTTAGAATTAATTAAAAAAAGTAAAAAGGTTCTTATAGCTAATAAAGAGTCAATTATCTGCGGTTGGAATTTGATCAATCGAACTGCTTTAACTTATAAAACAAAAATCATACCTGTGGATTCTGAACATTTTTCAATAATGAAGTTGTTAAATAATCACAAGATTGATGAAGTAAAAAAAATTTATTTAACTGCATCTGGGGGACCTTTTTTGAATTTTAAACTTAATAGATTTAAGAATATTAAACCTCATCAAGCTATTAAACATCCAAAATGGAAAATGGGTAAAAAAATATCCGTAGATTCCGCTTCAATGATGAACAAGTTACTAGAGGCAATTGAAGCTCAAAAACTTTTTTCTATACCTCAAAATAAAATTGAAATAGTTATACATCCAGAGTCATTGGTTCATGCTGCTATTGAATATAAAAATGGATTAACAAAGTTTTTATATCATCAAACTAATATGATTATCCCATTGGCAAATGCTATTTTAGAAAATAACTTTGATATTGAAAATTTTTTATTTTTTAAAAATAAAAAAAAGGAGCAAGTAATTTTAAAAAATTTGAATTTTTTAAAAGTTGATATAAAACGTTATCCAATTATCAAATTAAAAAATATTGTCGATGAGTATAATTCAACACCTATTATTATTAATGCGGTAAATGAAATATTAGTTGATCGTTTTTTAAGAAGAAAAATACCCTTTAATTCCTTTTATTACTATATTTCCAAGGTATTGAATGATAGAAATTATAAAAGATTTGCTGTAAAAAAACCTAAAAACATAGGAGAAATAATACAAATCGATGAATGGGCCAGGAACACGGTTATAAAAAAAATATATTAAATATGCATAAAATTATTTCAATTATAGTAGTGACACTTTTTTTAATTTCTCCGTCTAAAGCTGAGATAGTTAAAAAAATTGAAATTTCTGGGAATCAAAGAGTTAGTGATGCAACTATAAAAATATACGGAGATATAAAATTAAATAAAGATTATAATGAAAGTGACTTAAATAAGATATTAAGCAATCTGTATTCGACTAATTTTTTTGAAAATATAACTATTAAGTTGTCAAATAATATTCTTAAAATTGATATAGAAGAATTCCCAACTGTAAGCAAACTTATCATCTTAGGCGAGGAAAAAGAGAATATTTTAAAACAAATTAAAAAGTTAATGAAGCTAAAAGAGAACGTTTCTTACTCAAAAAATAAATTAACAGAAGATATTGATTTAATAAAACAACTTTATGCTTCAATAGGCTTCAACTTTGCTGAAGTAAAATCTAAAGTAAAGGACTCAAACGATGGTAATATCGAATTATTGCTGGAGATTAACAAAGGTAGTTTAGCAAGAATTACAAAAATTAGTTTTGTAGGAGATAAAAGAGTAAGGGAAAAAAGATTAAGAGATGTTATTGCTAGTGAAGAACATAAATTCTATAAATTCATTTCTAAAAATACCAAGTTTAGTCAAAATTTAATAAATTTAGATACTAGATTGTTACAAAATTATTACAAATCAATTGGCTATTATGATGTCAACGTCACTTCAAGCTCTGCAGAGGTTGAAAAAAGTGGTGATGTAAATTTAGTTTATTCTATAGATGCTGGAAATAGATATATATTTAAAAAGATTACGACTAATGTTGATCCTGTTTTTGATAAAAATATTTTTTATCCATTAAGATCAGAATATAAAAAGATTATCGGATCATACTATTCTCCGTTTAAGATCAAAGAGTTATTGGAAAGTATTGACGAATTAATAGAAAATAATAATCTTCAATTTGTAGAACACAACGTAGAAGAAACAATTGAAAAAGACGGAATTAATATTAAATTTAATATTTTTGAGGGTAAAAGAGTATTAGTAGAAAGAATTAATGTGATTGGAAATAACATTACTAATGAAGCTGTAATCAGAGGAGAGTTAGAAATTGACGAAGGTGATCCATACACAAAATTAGGAATTGAAAAAACTATATCGAATTTAAAATCTCGAAATATTTTTAAATCTGTTAATTACTCAATCAAAGATGGTACAAGCTCTGATTTAAAAATTGTAGATATAAAAATAGAGGAAAAACCCACTGGTGAAATTAGTGCTGGAGCCGGAATAGGTACCAGCGGATCAGTCCTTGCTTTTACTTTAAAAGAGAATAATTACCTTGGCGAGGGAAACACTGTAGGATTTGATTTTACTTTAAGTGAAGATTCAATCAAAGGTAAACTAGATTTTACTAATCCAAATTATGATTTCTTAGGAAACTCTCTAAATTATTTTGTGAGTAGTACTTCCAACGATAAACCAGACCAAGGGTACGAAAACACTATTTCAAGTGCAGGAATAAATACTTCTTTTGAGCAATACAGAGATATTTATGCCTCTCTAGGTTTGGCATTTGATCATGATGATTTGCAGACTACCAGCGGAGCTTCTGCATCTTTAAAAAAACAAAGTGGAACTTTTTCTTCACTGACAACTAATTATGGTTTTACTTATGATAAAAGAAATAGAAGATTTATGCCAACAGATGGTTTTGTAACTTCATTTAATCAAACTTTACCTATATACGCAGACAAAGCATTTATAGCGAATACTTTTTCATCTAGTCTATACAATAAAATTAATGAAAATGTTGTAGGCGCAGCTAAATTTTACGCTTCAACAATTAACGGAATTAATGATGATGATGTTAGATTAAGTAAGAGAAGAACTTTGAGCACTTCAAGACTTAGAGGTTTCGAGAGTGGTAAAGTTGGTCCCGTTGATGGCAAAGACCATATTGGAGGAAATTATTCTGCAGTAATAAATTTTGAAGCAGCAATGCCAAATTTACTACCAGAGTCAACAAATACAGACGTCGGACTTTTTCTAGATATTGGAAATGTATGGGGAGTAGATTATGATAAATCTATTGATGACAGTAACAAAATAAGATCGTCAACTGGTGTAGCTGCAAGTTGGTTATCTCCATTGGGGCCAATGACTTTTATTTTGTCAACAAATCTTTCAAAAGCTTCAACAGATACAACAGAAAGTTTTAACTTTAATTTAGGGACAACTTTTTAATATGAAAGTAATCAAAAGACTTATTTTTATCTTAATTTTTTTCAATTTTTCAAATTATTCATATGCTGACTCAACTTATTTTGTCGATTTTAAATTCGTTTTAAATCAAAGTAATGCGGGTAAAGGTGCACAAAAATTTTTAAAAAATAAACTTGATAAAGGTATTAAAAACCTGCAAGCTAAAGAGAAGCAAATACAAGATGAAGAAAAAAAAATTATTGATCAAAAGAAAGTTATATCAGCTGAAGACTACAAAAAGAGGGTAACTGATTTAAGACTTAAAGTTTCTAATCTTCAAAAAGAAAGAAATAATTTGATAACAGAAGTTGGAAAACAAAGAGCAAAAGCTAGAGAAGAATTATTAAAAAACTTAAACCCAATAATAAAAGAATATATGGAAAAAAATAAAATAAGAATGGTAATAGATAAAAAAAGTATATTACTAGCAGACGATACTCTAGATATCACAAAGGAAATCGTAAAAGAGTTAAACAATAAACTTAAGTCAATTAAATTAAACTAATTAATTTAATGAAATCATCTAATTTTTTTCAAAAAAAAAAGAATTTAACTATAGATAAACTCTTTCCAAATTTAAATTTTCCCAAAAAAGAAAAAATAAACGATATTAAAACTTTACAAAAATCTGGTAAAAGTGACCTTACTTTTTTTGACTCAATTAAATATAAAGATCAAGCATCTTCCACGAAATCTTTATATTGTATTACAACTAACAAACTGGAGAAATTTTTACCTAAAAATACTAAAAAAATAATTGTAAAAAACGTTCTCTTTGAATTAGCTAATGTTTTGAAAAAATTTTATCCCACTTCTCACATTGACTACCCAGATACAACTTTAAAACCCTATGTAAAATATAAATTTAAAGCAGTAAAATTTTGTAATAATGCTTTAGTAGGAAAAAATGTCAAAATAGGGCAAAATAGTTCAATTGGCGCTAATTCTATCATTGAGCAAAATGTTGTAATTGGAAAAAATTGTATTATAGGATCGAATGTAATAATTAAAAATTCAATAATAGGAAATGAAGTGATGATACAAGATGGCTGTAAGATTGGATCAAAAGGGTTTGGCTTTATTCCTTTGAAAAATAAAAATTTTAAAATGCCGCATATTGGTAGAGTTTTAATAAATGATTTTGTTGAGATAGCTGCAGGTTGTACTATCGATCGAGGTTCAGTAGATGACACGGAGATAGGAAAAAATACATATTTAGATAATCAGGTTCATGTAGCGCATAACGTTAAAATTGGAGCTAACTGTATGATTGCGGGTCAAGTTGGCTTTGCTGGAAGTTCCGTTATTGGAAATAATGTTTCAATTGGCGGGCAAGCAGGCATATCTGGGCATTTAAAAATAGGCAATAATGTTAAAATTGGAGGAGGAAGTGGAGTTGTAAAAGATATAGAAGATAATCAAATAGTAATGGGGTATCCTGCGGTGCCATTAAAAGATTTTATTAAAAACCTGAAAGTTAAATGAACGAGACAGAAATAGATAAAAAAAAAATAGAGAGTTTATTACCTCATAGAGAACCAATGTTATTAATTGATAAATTAACAAAAATAATTCCATTAAAATCTGCCACTGCTATTATGTATGTTAAAAAAGATGGTTTTTATGTTCAAGGACATTTTCCTGGACAACCTGTAATGCCTGGTGTTTTAATTGTTGAGGCATTTGGCCAAGCAGCAGCAGCTTTAACTGCACACGGCATAGATCCAAAAGAGTATACAAATAAATTAGTTTACCTAATGAGTGTAGACAAAGCTAGATTTAGAAGTCCAATTATTCCTGACTGTAAATTAAATTTAGAAATAGAGGCAATAAGATCTCACGGTAGAGTTTGGAAATATAAAGGAGTAGCTAAAGTGGATGGAAAAAGAATGGCCGACGCTGAATGGTCAGCGACAATTGTTGATAGGAAAGAATGATACATAAATCAAGTGAAGTAGACTCTAAAGCAAAAATTTCAAAAACAACAAAAATAGGCCCATTTTGTTATGTGGGGCCTGAAGTTCAACTCGGGAATAATGTTGAACTGGTCTCCAATGTGCATATCGAAGGCAATACAGTAATTGCTAGTGGTACTAAAATTTTTCCATTCGCTAGTATAGGCACTCAACCGCAAGATTTAAAATTTAAAAATGAAAAAAATAGTTTAGAAATTGGAGAAAATAATTTGATACGTGAGTATGTAACAATTAACCCTGGAACCGAAGGCGGTGGCTCAAAAACAAAGATAGGAAACAATTGTTTATTTATGATTTCTTCTCATGTCGCTCATGACTGCAAAATTGGTAATAATGTAATTATAGCTAACAATGTTCCACTAGGCGGACATGTAACAATTGAGGATTCAGTAGTTATAGGAGGTAACTCAGCGGTTCAACAATTTACAAGAATAGGTAGATTAGCAATGATAGGAGGAATGACTGGAGTATTAAAAGATGTAATTCCGTTTGGTCTATCTATTGGAAATCGAAATTTTCTTCAAGGACTAAACTTAATAGGTTTAAGAAGAAAAAAATATGACAATCAAAAAATAATGGGTTTAAGCAAAGCATATAAAGAGATATTTGCTTCAGAAAATTTACATGAAAACTTAAAAAAAATAAATGGTGAACATAAAGGAAATGAACTTGTGAATGAAGTTATTAACTTTATAGAAAAAGATAAAAAAAGACCTATTTGTTCACCTCAAAATTAAAGTAATTATGATTGGTCTAATTTTTGGAGACACTGATTTTCCAAAAAAAATATTAAAAAAAATCAAAAATAAGAAAAAATATTTAATAATTGATCTTACTCGAAATAAAAAATTTAAAAGTGACAAAAACTCTTATTCAGTCTCTCTAGGCCAATTTGGAAAAATTATAAAGATATTGAGAGACAATAACTGTAAAAAAGTATTATTTGCTGGTAAAGTAAAAAAACCAAAATTTTCAACTCTTCAACTTGATTTTAAAGGTATGTATTATATGCCAAGAATTATTAAAAGTTCAAAACTTGGAGACGCTGCTATCTTGAAAGAAATAATAAATATTCTCAAAATAGAAAAGATAAACACAGTTAGTTCATTAATTTATAATCCAGAATTATCACTTAAAAAAGGTAACTACACAAAATTAAAACCAAACAAAACAGATAAATTTGACATAAAGAAAGCTATTTCTACTTTAAGTAAATTAGGAAAATATAACTTCAGTCAGGGAGCGATAATTAAAAATGAAAAGGTAATTGCGATTGAGGGCAGTGATGGTACTCAAAAAATGCTTCAAAAATGTAAAATTAAAGTAAAAAATAATACGGGTGTACTGGTTAAACTTCCAAAAAAAAAGCAAGATCTTAGAATTGATTTACCTACAATAGGTTTAAAAACTTTAATTCAATCAAAATCTGCAGGACTTAGAGGTATAGTTTTAAAAAGTAAACAAAATATTTGTTTAGAAAAAAAAAGATGTATTAATTACGCAAATAAAAATGAGATGTTTATTTTTGTAATATGAAAATAATTATTATATTTTTATTAATTTTCTCTAATGCTTATGCAGATAATTTCAAGTTTGAAAAAATTACTACAGGATTAGAAAAACCATGGAGTCTAACCTTTGTAGATTCAAGCACAATTCTTATCACAGAAAAGCCAGGATTTATTAAATATATAAATTTGAAAAATAAGAAGATTATAGAAATAAAACACAATTTAAATGTTTTAGAAGATTATCAAGGCGGTTTATTAGATATTATTTATAGAGATAATTTTGTATATGTGTCTTACTCTGAAAATAGATCAAATGGAAAATCTAGCACTTCAGTTGCTAAAGCTGTCTACAATGATAAAGAAATGGCTTTTGAAAATATTTTCCGCTCAGAACCTCCAATAAATTCAGGATTTCATTTTGGTTCAAGACTAGTTATTAAGGGTAAACATATTTATGCATCTTTAGGTGAAAGAGGTAAAGGTATGATTGCTCAAGATCCAACTAATCATCCAGGTAGCATAATAAGAATAAATTTAGACGGCACAATTCCAAAGGATAATCCTAGGTTCAAAGGCAAAAAAAATTGGTTGCCTGAAATTTTTCAAATAGGATTAAGAAATCCACAGGGCATGTCTTTATCACCATTTGATAACAAAATATATTTAACAAATCATGGAGCAAGAGGTGGCGATTGGTTTGGAACCACTAATTTTGGAGAAAATTATGGATGGAAGATATTAGGCTGGGGTGGTGTTAATTACTCAGGAACAAAAATAGGTCCTAAGTGGAAACCTGGATTTACAAAGCCAATTAAATATTGGGTACCCTCGATTGCTGTAAGCGCTATGACAATTTATAAAGGAAAAACCTTTAAAGAATGGAACGGAGATGCTTTGATAACTTCACTAAAGGATCAATCATTAAGAAAAATAAAATTTAACAAAAAGAAATTCCTTAACGAAAAAATTATTTTTCAAGGTAATATTGGAAGGATAAGAGATATAAAGATACATGATAGTGGCGATCTATATTTATTGTCAGATAGAGGCGAATTGTGGAGAATGTATAAATGAAAAAAATATTTATACTTACCGGTGAACCGTCAGGAGATAAGTTGGCTTCGACGGTAATAAAAGATTTAAAAAAAATAAACCAAGATGTAGAATATCTATCTGTCGGAGGACAAAACCTTCAATCTCTAGGTATTAAATCTGTTTATGATTTGAAAGAAATTACATATCTAGGTTTCACAAATGTAATATTAAATATATTTAAGATAAATAAAAAAATTAATCAAACTGTTAAAGCTATTCTAGATTATAATCCAAATATATTATTTACAGTTGATAGTCCTGATTTTACTTTAAGAGTGGCTGAAAAAGTTAAAAAATTAAATTCAAAAATCAAAACAGTTCACTATGTTGCTCCGCAAGTTTGGGTTTGGAGAGAAAAAAGAGTAAAAAAAATTAAAAAATTCATTGACCATATTTTATTATTGTTTAGTTTTGAAAAGAAATATTTTGAAAAAGAAAATATAAGTTGTGAATTTGTTGGACATCCACTTTTACAAAATAAAGAACGGAATAAAATTGATATTAATCAGGTGATAGGAAAAAATAAAGCTTTAATATCTATTTTTGCTGGAAGTAGAAAGTCGGAGATATCTGTCTTAACACCCATACTTCTGAGATTCATTAAGTTAATGAATAAAAAATATAATGATATGACTTATGTGTTTCATTCAACAAAAGATTATTCAAAACTTTTACAATCTTTTGTCAATCAAAGTGATATAAATAATATTGAAATAGTTAGTGATGATAAAATCAAATCTCATATTTTACAAAAATCAATCTTTGCCATTGCTAAATCTGGAACTGTTTCTTTAGAAATTTGTAATGCAAAGATACCTTCAATAATACTTTATAAAATGAATTTCATTAATTTTTTAATTATAAAAAGTTTAGTTAAAACTAAGTTTGCCAATATAATTAATTTTGCTGCTGATGAAGAATTAATTCCAGAGTTGCTTCAATCAAAGTGTAATGAAGAAAATATTTTTAAGCAAGTAAGCTCTTTTTTAGATGATCCAAATAAAATGAATATACAAATAAAAAAAGTTCAAATCATTTTGAATAAATTAAAAATAAGTGGATCCTCATCTGAACTTGCTAGTCTATCATTAAATAAATTATTATAATGATAGTTTACACCCATTCTGATTGTTTGCTTAAAAATAATGGTCTTAATCACCCAGAAAGAAAGGAGAGGTTAACTAGTATATTACAATCTATTAAACAAATAGATGATCTTAAAATTATTTTTAAAAATGCACCTCTAGCTGACTTAAACACAATATCATTGGTTCATCCTAAAAAATATATAGAAAAATTATTTTGCAATATTCCTAAAAAAGGATTGATAGGAGTAGAAAAAGAACCTTACGCTGATACTATGCTTTGTCCCAATAGCAAAAATGCTATTTTAAGATCTTGTGGTTCAGGGATAGCTGCCGTAGATGATTTAATGAATAAAAATGAGAGAGTTTTTTGCGCTATAAGACCTCCAGGACACCATGCTGAAACAATCAAAGCAATGGGATTTTGTTTTATTAATAATATTGCAGTAGCAGCAAGGTATATTCAAAAAAAATATAAAGTAGATAAAGTAGCTATTATTGATTTTGATGTTCATCATGGTAACGGAACTCAAGAGATTTTTTATAGAGACGAAACTGTTGCTTATGGATCTTCACATGAGTCTCCTTTATTTCCGGGCACTGGATCCGAACAAGAAAATGGCGTTGGAAATATATTTAACGCTACTTTAAAAAGTGGAATTAAAAGTAAAGAATTTTTAGGCGTTTTTAGTCAAAAAATTCTTAAACCTATAGATAAGTTTAGGCCACAAGTTATTTTAATATCTGCTGGATTCGATGCTCATTTCAGAGATCCTCTTGCTAATATTAATCTAGAGTCTGAAGACTTTTATACGGTTACAAAAATGATTGTAGAATTAGCTAATACACACTCAAATGGAAGATTAATTTCATTTTTGGAGGGTGGCTACGATTTACTTGCTTTATCTGAAAGCGTTAAACAACATTTATTGGCCTTGGAAAACTAAATATCCACAACACCCCAAAACGTTCATATAGATTGAATAATGTAATAGTATTCAACTATCAAAAAAAATATAGTGATTCTATGAGCGTGCTATTTGCAATTATTTTAGGTGTAATAATTTCATCTTCAGATCTAGTTACATTTAACAAGAGCAATGAAGAGACATCTAAAAAAGTTGTTGTAGAAAAAAAAGAGGAAATTATTACTCCTCCCCCTGTACCAGTACCAGCGCCTGAACCTGAACCCAAACCTGAGCCAGAGCCAGAACCAACACCAGCGCCTGAACCTGAACCTGAACCTGAGCCAGTTAAAGAAGAAGTTAATGAGACACAAAAAAAAGAAGATGAGGCAAAACCTGAAGAAGCTGAATTAGAGGTGGAAGAACAAGAGGTAAAAGTAGAAAATGAAGAATCTAGTTGGTTAAATATAATACTTTATATAATTGCTGCTATTGGAGCTATTGCAGCAGCAGCATATTTCTTTATGAGAAGAGATCCTGATGAACAAACTGCTGCCGATGTTGGACGACAACAGTCTAGTAAACCAGAGCCGGAACCAGCACCAGAGCCTGAACCAGCACCAGAGCCGGAACCAGCACCAGAGCCAGAGTCAACACCAGAGACTGAACAAAAAGAAGAAACAGAGTCAGAAAATGTAGATCAATCATCTAATGATGATAATGAAAATAATAATAGATAATTAATTAAAAAAAATTTTTTCCGCCTTTTAAGTAAGCACATTTTTCACATTTTTTTTCAATTTCAGGTACACTTTGTGAATTTAAAACATCTTTCATCTCAGAGAGTTTGCCTTCAATCCACGAAGTATCGACATGATAAGGTATTAAGGTAGTTGTGAAATCTATTTTGTTTTCAAATTTATCGTTTGTTTTGACACCATTACAAACATAAAAATAGGATAAGTTAGAAACTTTAAAATTCATTTTTCTTAAAATATGTACATATATATCCATCTGAAGTTTATAACTTAAATGCCACTCAGCGTCCAAATAGGATGAAACTGTAATTGGATAAGTTGATGATTGTGCTTTGTAGTCAACTACAACCAATTTTTTTGTTTTACAATCGAACCAAATATCATCAATCCCACCGTGAATAATCAAATTAGTCTTTTCATCAAGATATGAAATTCCACCCTTTAAAGAATTTCTCCAAACTACTAAATCTTTGTGCTGATAAGGAACAAAGTCTAAATTATATTTTATCATTATCGGATGAGGTTTCTGTTCCTTTCGGTAGAGATCAAATTCTTTTTTGAGCAATTCATCAACAGCAATATTAAGTGCCCACCCTGGCATCGAAGGCTCTTTTAAACCTTTAACACGGTCTAAATAAAAACACCTTTTGCAACTCAGGAAGTTAAAAAATTTAGATCTACTTATTTTAAAAGGGGAGTTAGATTTTTTATCATAAATAGAGTTTTTTCTAGTTCTAAATGATGTTGCGTCTTTCATTAGATTATATTTAATCTTTTTATGACTTTGGATTTTTCTAAAGATAAGATTACATCATATAAACCAGGACCAAATCTAGAGCCAACTAAAGCTATCCTTAAAGGTTGCCCAACTCCTTTAAAGTTAGTTTTATGTTTATCTATTAATGATTTTATCACTGGCTCTAAGGTTTCTCTTGATAATGATTTCATTTTTTCATATTCAGAAATGAAATCTTTAATAACCTTCTTAGATAAATCATCGATAAGTTTTTTATCGTCTGAATTAATTTCAATGCTATCCTTAATTATATATTGAGCATTATTCCAAATATCCTCTAATGTTTTTGCTTTATTTTTTAAGAAAACCATCGATTTGACGAGTATCTTCTCTTTAGATTTATCTATTTCAGTTTTATATTTTGAAACATATTCCTTAAAAAAAATGAATAAATTTTTCTCATCTATTGATTTTATATAAGTCTCGTTTATTGACAGTATTCTAGACATATCTAGTTTAGATGGTGATTTACCAACTCCACTTAAATCAAATAAATCTATACTTTCTTGTTTTGTAAAAATTTCCTTATCTTTATAAGACCATCCAAGTCTTAAAAGATAATTTCTTAATGCATCAGAAATAATACCAATTTTTATATAGTCCTCTAAAGTAGATGCATTATCTCTTTTTGATAATTTTTTACCTTGTTCACTATGAATCAAAGGTATGTGAGCAAAGTTAGGAACTTCCCAGCCCATAGAGTCATATATTTGTTTTTGTTTAAATGAATTGATCATATGGTCATCACCTCTTATAATGTGAGTAATTTTCATTTCATGATCATCTACCGTTGCGGATAATTGATAGGTAGGTGATTTGTCTTTTCTTAAGATAACAAAATCTTCAATTGTTGAATTAGAAATATTTCTTTCACCTTGAACCAAATCTTTTATGATTGTATTTCCTGAAATCTTACTTTTAAATCTTATAACTGGTTTAATATCTTTCGGGATTTCAAGATCATTAGCATCCCTCCATTTTCGGTTATACACATAAGGTATACCTTGTTTTTTACATTTTTCTTTTTGCTCGTTGATTTCATCTTCAGAACAATAACATGGATACGCAAAACCTTTTTTAATCAGTTCTTCAGCAACAGCTATATGTTTATCTATATTTTTTGATTGGATATATTCCTCACCGTCATGTTCAATACCAAGCCAAGCTAATGATGAAATAATTTGTTTTTTGAATTCATCTTTTGACCGGTCTTTATCTGTGTCTTCAATTCTTAAAAAATATTTCCCTTTATTTTTTCTGGCTAAAAGCCAATTAAACAAAGCAGTTCTAACACCACCAATATGAAGAGGCCCAGTAGGAGAGGGCGCAAACCTACAATTAAAAGACATTTAAATTTATTAGACTATTTTAGTGGAAGTTTCT
>MDTB01025165.1_pt1 | contig 15667 bp, 11 predicted proteins | sample 811161 | NCBI WGS metagenome assembly MDTB01 (sample SAMN05326650, study PRJNA326480) | marine metagenome | isolation source: seawater | place: Mediterranean Sea | collected 2009 | reverse complement strand
TTCTACAGCCGTCTTTTCCGTACCGTGTCACCGGAGGATTGAGCAGGGACGCGGGGACAGAACGGTTCTGCAACGCCTCGTTTTGACGAACTGGCCCCGGACAATTCTTTGGACGATTATTTTTCTTGTCGGCTGGTGGTAAACTTGTTTTTGTACCCTTAATTCTAGAAATGCTATGAAAATTAAACACTACCTGCTGACTCTCTTTCTCCTTTTAACGACGCAAGTATACCTATCGGCCAAAGCGTTGAACTCTTGGAAGAACGGCTCCTCCAAGCAAGCGATTATAGAATTTGTCGAGACGGCCGTAGACCCTGCAAACGATGGTTTTATCCCGGAATCCGAGCGTATTGCGGTTTTTGATAATGACGGGACACTTTGGGCGGAAAAACCACTCTATTTTCAGGCACTCTTTGCTTTTGACCAGATTCGATCGATGGCTCCCGAGCATCCCGAGTGGCAGACGGAGGAGCCCTATGCTTCAATTCTCAAGGGCGATATTGAGGGAGCTTTGCATGATGGCGAAGAGGCTTTGATTAAACTGGTATTGGCGAGTCATTCGGGCATGACCACCAAAGGTTTTAAAGATATGGTGGGCGATTGGTTAGCCTCCGCTACGCATCCATCGACGGGTCGTGCCTACACCGAGATGGTGTATCAGCCGATGTTGGAATTATTGGACTATTTGCGGGCCAATAATTTTAAAACCTTCATCGTTTCCGGAGGCGGGATCGACTTCATGCGCGTATTCTCTGAGGCGGTCTACGGGATCCCTCCCGAGCAAGTGATCGGATCCCGGGTGCGTGCCGACTATACCCTGGTCAATGGGGAACCGGTTTTTCATCGCAAAGCGGAATTGGGTTTTATCAATGATAAGGCGGGTAAGCCGGTGGGTATTCTTGAGCATATCGGTCGTCGCCCGGTAATGGCTTTCGGCAACTCAGACGGGGACTTTCAAATGCTGGAATGGGTCACTGCCGGCGAAGGCTCCCGTCTGGGCTTGCTAGTTCATCATACAGATGAAAAACGGGAATGGGCCTACGATCGTGAATCGCATGTTGGTAGCCTGAACCGTGGACTGGATGAAGCTGCTGAGCGGGATTGGATTCTCGTTGATATGAAAAAAGACTGGCGTCGTGTTTTCCCCAGATAGATCCGGGGGTACTGGTGTCTTTTATTCCTCTTCCCGGATGGCCCAAAGAGCCTGGAAACGCTGACCCATATGGGCGGGGTGAATCAGTTCCATAAGCGTTTGGCGATCCGTATTAAAACCTCCGGTGGTGGCTTTTTGAACAATCTTCTGGGCGGCATTTGCAGCACGGCGGACAAAGAAGGATTCCTGACTCTCGAGGTTTATATGAACACAGCCGGTTGCTTTTAGTTGATTAACCAAGGGATCCCAGCAGAGATCGCAGGTGATATCTTTTTTTCCGGGGGATTCGAGTAGATTATTGGACTGCACATGATGCTGGTAGCATCGTGCGGTTCCGGCAGGGCAGTCTTCGAGGAGCGCTTTCCAGCTTTTTCCGTAGTCAAAGAGAAGCAGGAGTCCGTTCCAATCCTGAGAGAGGAGCTGGCTCAGGCATTCTTCAGCTTCCAGAGGCCAATCCAGTTCATAGCCTTCCGGTGCATTTGCTGGCAATCGATCTATCTGCGCCGCTACCGGTGGTGTCAGTGTCTCAAGAAGTGTTTCTTTAAGAATACCCGGATCACTTAGGTAAACGCCACGTTCTCTCCATCTACCGTTTTCAAAGCGCAGCCGGTGAAAGGGGCGTGCGTCGAGCCATTCATTGGCAAAGAGTACGACAGATCCGGTCACTTCAATGCGGTCACCCAGACGAATAACTTCAGAGGATTGAAATGGGCTCGGCGAAGCCAGTCGATCGATCAGACTACGACCCGGTTCAGCTGCAATCTCAATAAAACGGCTGTGGCTGGCTCGTTCCGTGCCGAGCAGTTTCTTAGAGGCATCGACAATGAGTTCAGAAAAAACCCGGCCCAGACTTTCAGCAGTGTAGAAATCACGATCGGGACTGCGACCAACCCGCGATTGTTGACGCCGATAATAGCCAAAATCATCGGCATAGAGGGCTATTTCGATGAAGTCACGGAAAGAGATCGGCTCGTTTCGGGCTTTCTCGAAGAGGATGCTTTGTATGTTTTTTTCCGTATTCATGCGGAGAGGATGCATCAGAGATGAACGTAGATAGGCCGGAATGAAAACCAGAAAAAAACTTCAGGATGGATACGGAATCAAAAATAGGCCGAATCGCCAATAAATTGAGGTGCATCAAACCGGCTGGGCCAGTCGTCTCGAGCAAAGAAATGCTAGCCGAGAAGTTGAAGAACGCTAGTTTTTGCATCGCCGAGCTTTTGGAAATAGCTAGGGCTTAGGATCGTATGCTTTTAGCTGTAGAAAGTTCCTGTGATGAATCTGCGCTCGCTCTGTTTGATTCGGAGCGCGGAGTTGTCGGCGAATGGGTCCATAGCCAGATTGATTTACACAGGGAATATGGCGGCGTGGTGCCCGATTTGGCGAGTCGTGAACATTTGAAGAATTTTCTGCCTTTGCTGGATGCTTCCGGCATCATTGAGCAGCGCGATCAGATAGAACAGATTGCCGTGACGCACGGTCCCGGTTTGGCGGGCTGTCTTGCTTTGGGGATGGCCTTTGCCAAAAGTTTAGCTCTGGCCTGGGAGATTCCGGTAATCGGGGTCAATCACTTGCTCGGGCATGCCTATTCTCCCTTCATCTCGCTGCACGCTGCCAATCCACAGGGCTTTGCTGCCGCCTACAAGGATTGCCTACCGCATTTAGGATTGATTGTTTCGGGTGGGAATACGCTCCTGTTTTCCATCTGTGAAGCGGGTCAGATTACAGTTTTAGCGGAGACCGTCGATGATGCAGCGGGAGAGGCTTTGGATAAAGGAGCCAAGCTCCTCGGCTTGCCCTATCCGGGTGGGCCTCTGGTGGAAAAATTGGCTCTGAGGGGCAATCCGCAGGCCTACGATTTCCCCAAGGCAATCGCTCCGCGTAACCAGAACCGGTTTAGCTTTTCCGGACTGAAGACCAGCTTGCGCTATCGTGCTGAGAAAATGGACGATGCCTCACTGGAGGCGGCCATGCCGGATATCTGCGCTTCTTATCAGGGCGCTGTTATCGAACAATTGTGCGGCAAGACACGTCATTTATTGGCTGCCGGAAGCTACCGGAGCCTTGGGCTGTCCGGTGGAGTCTCCAATAACCGTGCTTTGCGCTCAGCCATGGAGCGACTGGCCGGGCGCTATGGCATGCCTTGTCTTCTCGCTCAACCGCAACATACTGGAGATAATGCGGCGATGATCGCCTTTGCCGCTTATTTAGATCCGCAGGCGGGCTCGGTGGAGAGGGCAAACAGCCCATTAGAAGTAAGGCCAGCCTTACGTTTGGGCTGATTGCAAAAATAGAAAAAGCGGGTTGACGCATGGGAAGGTGAACCGCTTACTTCAGCGTTCCTTTGGACGGCCAGATAGCTCAGTTGGTAGAGCAGAGGACTGAAAATCCTTGTGTCCCCAGTTCGATTCTGGGTCTGGCCACCACTGGAAAACGCGCCCTTCGGTCTGTGTTTTCCGTGTCCATCCCGGTTGCTTGGCAACCCACCGCTTCGCGGCGTCGAATCGTTGATTGCTTGCCCTACGGTCTGCGCGCAAGAGCTGGGCTCTTAGTCTGGGTCGGGCCACCATTTTCATTAAGCCTTCAACATTAAACGCTTGAGGGCTTTCTAGTGTCCTGATTTGGGTGTAGTCATGCTCATAATAATACCATGCATTTTAAGTCATTAAGGTTATCTGCATACTCAAAGTAATATTTTTATTTAAAAAGAGCCAAACTACGAGAAGCCGCAAGTCCCTATCAAACACTGGGCTAGAGAGCGATCGGGCTACCGTATTAAGTCTGCAATAAGGGCTGCTCCGAGAAATGGACAGTTCTTATAAGGGTGACTAAGCCGCTAAACAGAAAGTGCTACTGGCTGCTTTTGTGTAAGGGGGGGAGCAATTTTGTGGTTAGAGCCAGTTGGCCGGATGCAACTCCTTTGCAGGTTCTGAGTTTATCGGCTATTTTCTGTAGTGTGTCTACTGGCCCTTGCATGAGCATGACTTCCATGACGAAGTTGTCTTCGAGCATGATATGCTGGGAGCTAATAATTTCGGTGAGATTTTCGCGAAGTATTCGCGCAATTTTTGCCAGTAGGCCGCGTTTGGATTCATCGTATACCAGTGTGAGTGTGCCGGCCATTACGGTGTTGGGTTCTTGCTGGCTCTCTTGGTTAAGGCGAGATGAAATGAGCTCGGCTACGGCCTGAGATCGGTGTTTGAAACCTTTCTTGGCAACCATCTCGTCGAGTTCAAAGGAGAGTCGCTCGGGCAATGAAATACTCAGTCGGCGCACGCCTGATTCTAATTTATTTCGAGAAATCATGATGAAAATTGGTGTTTAAAGGAATGCTCTTTTTGTCGAAGCAAGGATCTTACCATTATGAAATTATGAATAGATTGGGCTGATGAGGGGGAAGATAACACATTAAAGGTCTATGTAAACAAGATGGCATGATGTGTGCTCAAGTTACAGTAATAAGTTTTTTCGTATTAATATTACTCACATTACCATCATGAAAACAAGAATCAGTCGCTATTGTAATCGTTTAATCACTATCGCAATGCTTTCATTGCTAGGTAGCAGCTCTCTATTTGCCAAGGATTCTCTTAAAATCGCATACAGTGACTGGCCGGGTTGGGTGGCTTGGGAAATTGGTATTCAAAAGGAATGGTTTGCTGAGGAAGGCGTTGATGTCGAATTCATGTGGTTTGATTATGTCGCATCGATGGATGCTTATGTGGCGGGTCAGGTAGACGCGGTCTGTATGACAAATGGCGATGCTCTCGTTACAGGTGCTACGGGTAAGCCATCCATGGGCATTATCGTGAATGATTATTCTAACGGTAATGATATGGTGGTCGCTCGCCCCGGGATTGATTCAATCAAGGATTTGAAAGGGAAGCGTGTTGGTGTCGAAGAGGGTTTTGTATGTCACTTGCTTTTACTCAAGGCGCTCGAAGCGAATGGCATGAGTCCAGATGACATTACAATTGTAAATACTCCTACTGATGAGACCCCTCAGGTGCTCGCCGCAGGCAGTGTGGATGCAATAGCTGCGTGGCAGCCTAATTCTGGTCAGGCGCTCAAGAATTTGCCAGGATCAACACCAATTTACACTTCTGCAGATGCTCCTGGCATTATTTATGATCTGCTATGTGTTTCTTCAGAAAGTTTGGAAGCCCATAAGGATGACTGGCAGAAGGTGGTCAAAGTATGGTATCGCATCGTGGAGTATCTTGATGACGAAGAGAATTTAGACGAGGCTCTTGGTATCCTCTCAGCACGAGTTTCACTGGAACCAGCTGAATATGAGCCGTTCTTTAAAGGAACTTACATCCTATCTGTAGATGAAGCGATGCAAGTATGGAAAAAAGGCAAGGGGCTTAATTCACTCTACGGCTCCACAAAGATTGTCGATGACTTTAACGTAGATTTTGAGGTTTATGAAAAGTCTCTGAATATAAATAAATACCTCGATTCAAGCTTTACGAAGGCATACTTAAAGTCGGTCAAGTAGTAAGGCTATAAGACAACATCACTCACATTTTTTCTTGTAGCAGGTGGCCTAAGTCCACCTGCTACAGCACATATACTTTTCAGCTAGCGTGCTTATTCGAGCGAGTTAATTGTGCAAAAAAAAACAAAGCAGCACAATAAAGCGTGGTTTGCTATCCGTGAGAGCATCTCTCCGCGCAAGCAGAGCCTACTTACCCTCGCATCGTTTATTATACCTCTATTGCTATGGGTTTTAGTTAGTTATATACCCTTTATTTGGCATCCGGACATCAAGCTGACAATTTCTGCGTACCGCGATGATGTCACTACGGTACTCACTCCCGGCGATCGAATCAGTAAGACCTATTTCCCCCAGTTTGAGGATGCAATCCGCGAACATAATAAAAACGTCATTAACTCTCGATCTGGAGGGGAGCCGATGCCACAAACGCGTCGCTCAAACATTAAGATACTTCGTCAACTAGCCCCCGCAGGTGCAGTTACCAGTGGTGTCCGTAACGATACGATGGATGATGCGGCACTCTACAGGCTTTGGCAAGATCTGGCCACCGGAGCAGCACGGGATACCTCGATCAAGTTGACCGATGAAAATCGCGAGATCGTCAAGGCCAACTGGGCGATGTTATCAGAAGTAGTCGGTAGCGAGTATGACTCCAAATTGATGCCAAAGGAACCTCTGTTAAAGTTGATTCCTCAAGGGGTACCATCGAATCCGGTATACTTGCCTGCACCGCATGAAGTTATTGTGTCCGGATGGAATGATTTCACGTCGAAACCCTCTAATGGGATGCCAACTATGTGGGAGCGGTATCGCCATTCGATTTCAATCATCTTCTGGGGATTTATCTTTTCTTGCCTTGTAGGTATCCCGCTAGGCGTTTTATGCGGCACCTTCGATTTTTTTTCCAAGCTTTACGAGCCGTTTATCGACTTTTTCCGATATATGCCAGCGCCGACGTTTGCCGTGATATTCGTAGCATTTTTGGGAACTGCAGATGCACCCAAGATCACACTTGTTTTTGTTGGAACGTTTTTTCAGATGGTGTTAGTTATTGCGAACACTACACGCTTGTTAGAGCGGCCCCTCTTGGAAGCGGCACAAACATTGGGTGCCGCGCGTCAGCAGCTTTTAAGAAAAGTGATTGTCCCGGGGATTCTTCCTAGCATCTATAATGACATGCGTATCCTATTGGGTTGGGCTTGGACATGGTTAGTCATTGCGGAATTGATAGGCGAGAAAACGGGTCTAACCGGATTTATCAGCACGCAGGGGACGCGCTATAACTTTGACCGCGTATTTCCTATTATCATTCTGATTGGCCTTACTGGCTTCTTCACTGATCAACTGTTGAACTGGCTAAGGAGCTTGCTGTTTCCTTGGACTGAAGAAGCTCGAAATAGTCGCAAGGGCCCCATCAAGCGTTTGATCATTTGGATCTTGGACACTTCATGTTATTTAGAACCGCAGAGTGCAACATCCACCAAGCCTGTCGCTATGGCACAAGAAGGGGGGGTAAAGTGAGCAAGCTTCTAGAACTGCCGAGCTATAAAGAACAGGCCCCGCAGGTTGCTGCTCGATTTAAGAGAATCTATAAGCGTCCAATAAAACTTGAAGTCAAAAATCTGACCAAAGTATTTACCACGGCGAAAGGGGATGTTAGAGCGCTCAATGACGTTAGCTTCAACGTGCATCGCCGTGAATTCATCTCGGTAATTGGTCCTTCAGGCTGCGGCAAATCGACTCTAATTCGCATTTTAGCAGGTCTTGAGACACTGACATCAGGGCAACTGCTTTTAAATGGTAGCCCTGTATCCGGGCCTGGCGCAGATCGCGGCATGGTTTTTCAAAACTATACTCTCTTCCCTTGGTTGACGGTAAAAAAGAACGTTATGTTTGGGCCACAGCTCGCAGGTCAAAGCGAAAAACAAGCAGAGGGAAATGCCTTGGAGTGGATAGAGCTTGTTGGCTTGCGCAAATTTACAGATGCCTACCCGAGTCAACTCTCTGGAGGGATGAAGCAACGCGTGGCGATAGCCAGAGCTTTGGCGAACCAGCCGGAAGTCCTGTTTATGGATGAGCCCTTTGGAGCCTTAGATGCTCAGACACGTGCTTCCATGCAGTCCTACCTTTTGCAGATATGGCAGAATGTGGACGTGACGATTCTTTTCGTTACACACGATCTGGATGAAGCGATATATCTCTCGGACCGAATTCTCGTGCTCAAAACAAATCCTGGTGAGATTGCTGAATTCATCGAGGTTTCGGTAGAGCGTTCCCGTAGTCCCGAGCAGTTCTTAAGCCCTGAATTTTTGGCTACAAAGAAACGCTTGGAAGAGCTTATCCATCCTCCTTCCAATGAGAGCACTGAAAAGCTTCCGCTAGTGCGGATGACGCCGGTCGGCGATGATGTTATGTAGGCTGGACCCCGAGGGAAATTATGTGATTCTACAATCCTTTAAAGTATTACGAATAGATAAAATATTATTATAATGAAAATGCAAGACAGCCATCGTAGCGAGCTAGTTTACGAGACACTATTAACCGGATCAGGTATGTGGTCCAAGGTGATCGGCAGGGGTAAAACGCTACGACTGACGGATGTCGAGGGTGGTGCCAATGTTGGCATGTTAATGTATAACGCCTTGGAAAAGTATGAGCGATATAACATGCCGGACACTCTGAAAGGGCAGCATATATTCTTTCTATCGAAGCCCTATTGTATACACTCGGACATGGGGCGATTATTCTGCTCGATTACCGAAGATACTTGCGGATGGCACGACACGGTTTGCGGATGCAGCCATCAGGAGGCTGTCGATGATAAGTTCGGTTGCAAATGCTTCCAAGAAGCTCGCAATGAGTGGCATCGCAGTGCGCATGAGTGTTTCTTGATTGAGCTTGGAAAATGGGGGCTTGGTGAACGCGATCTAGTTCCGAATATGAATTGGTTCAGCAAAGTTGTATCCGATGATGCGGGTAACTTGTCCTATGTAGCAAACAACTCGAAGGCCGGCGATTATGTGGAATTACGTTTTGAGCTAGATACTTTGGTAGTCCTCAACACCTGCCAACACCCATTGGATACAGCATCCACTTATAGTAATAAACCTGTTAAGCTCAGCGTATTTCGTTCTGAAGAAGTTCCGGACGATGACCCCTGCCGTGTATCTCGTCCAGAGAACGAACGGGCTCATATCAATACGGTAGACTATAACAGCCTACGATTCTAAAGACCATGAGTACTCTGACTGAAAGTAAATTGGACCCGAAGGATGCGATATACAGCCAAGTCGTAAAGGCTGGCGACCACTGGATGCATCTGATCAAAAAGGGGCAAACTCTGCGCATTCTGGATTTAGAAGGGAATCAGGCCGCTGACACACTGTTCTTCAACGCCAATGACTCCGCTGATCGCTATAGCGCGAGCGACACCATTCAGCAGCAGGCAAATCTATACCTGACAACGGGCAGTCGATTGATTTCCGTGCGCGGCAACCTCTTACTAACCATCACGGCTGATACCTGTGGAAGGCATGATACCTTGGGCGGTGCCTGTTCACGTGAAAGTAATACGATGCGCTATGCCTTGGATAAGGAATCGATGCATGCCTGTCGCGATAGCTTCATGCGCGGAGTTCAAACGTGGAGCCCCGAAATGGATAAACGCGACATCACCTGCAATATTAACTTTTTCATGAATGTGCCAGTGACCCCCGGGGGCAAACTCACTTTCGCGGATGGCATCTCAGCACCCGGACGGTATGTAGAGTTGTTGGCTGAAACCGATGTGCTTTGCCTGATCTCCAATTGCCCGCAACTAAACAATCCCTGCAATGCCTATAATCCCACACCAGTCGAGGTGATAATATGGGAGGCAAAAACAGTATAAATGATACGCTGAATGTTTAAACGAATATTAATTTCGAATCGTGGAGAGATTGCGGTACGTATTATACGAACTGCACAACCCCTAGGGATTCAATGTATCGCCATCTACTCCGATGCGGACGAGGATGCAGAGCATGTATGCATGGCAGATTTTGCAGTGCGTATCGGGCCATCACCTGTTGCAGAGAGCTATCTGCAAAAGGAAAAAATCCTAGAAGTTGCACAAGAGCATGAGGCGCAAGCCATTCATCCTGGATATGGTTTACTCAGCGAAGATGCGGAGTTTGCCGAGGCATGCGAAGCTGCAGGCATATGCTTTATTGGCCCTTCAGAATCTCACATTAGGGATTTTGGCTTAAAGCATACGGCCCGCGAACTGGCCAAGCAGGCAGGTGTGCCATTAGTGCCCGGAACGGATCTTATTGATTCGGCATCGGAAGCCGTAAACATGGCAACTGAGATTGGTTATCCCGTAATGGTTAAGAGCACTGCTGGCGGCGGCGGTATTGGCATGTGTATATGCCAAGCGCCTAAGACCTTAGAAGCCGACTTCGAGCGGGTGGAACGCCTGGGGAAATCTAATTTCGGTAGAGGTGGTGTGTTCATCGAAAAATACGTAGAGCATGCCCGCCACCTTGAAGTCCAAATTTTTGGCGATGGGAAAGGGAAGGCGATCGCTTTGGGCGTGCGCGACTGCTCTGCTCAGAGACGAAATCAGAAGGTCATTGAAGAAACACCACCGGCCGGGGTTTCTGGTGCACTAATTTCCGAATTGCAAACTTGTGCGGTTCGCCTAGCGGAGTCAGTGCAATATCGATCGGCTGGGACAGTAGAATTCATCTACGACACCGAGACTGAGAAGTTTTACTTCCTCGAAGTAAATACTCGACTGCAAGTTGAGCATGGCGTCACAGAGTGCGTTTTTGGGATTGATCTTGTGGAGTGGATGATTCGCCTGAGTGCAGGAGATACAGGCGTGGTTAAGGCGCCGGCAACTATCCCTGGTGGACACTCCATTGAGGTACGCATTTATGCAGAAGACCCTAATAAAGATTTTCAACCATCCAGCGGTTTACTCAGTAGTGTCGTTCTTCCGGAAAATGTTCGTTGCGACAGTTGGATAAGGAGCGGCACAGAGGTAAGCCCGTATTATGACCCGCTTCTGGCAAAACTTATAGTTCACGCTAAAGACCGCCCTAGTGCAATTGCGCAGATGCGACAAGCGCTAGAGGATACGGTGATTTATGGCATCGAAACAAACAGGGAATACTTGTCGGCATTGGTAGCATCGAGTCTTGTGGAGGAGCACACCATGACTACCCGAGCTTTGGGAGATTTCGAATATACCCCGAAGACGATTGATGTCCTTCGATCCGGTATGCAGACGACGATACAGGATTATCCAGGTCGCACGGGCTATTGGGATATAGGCGTGCCACCCTCTGGGCCCATGGATTCTCTGTCTATGCGTTTGGGCAACCGGTTGCTTGGGAATTCAACTGATGCACCCGCTTTGGAAATAACGGCTAAGGGCCCGAAGCTTCACTTCAATTGCCGGACGCGCATTGTGCTAACAGGGGCCAAGATGGAAGTATATTTGAATGGGAAGTCTGTTAACAGCTGGCAACCTGAAACCATTGATGCTGGCAGCGTGCTGGATATACGTGCAACCACAGGAGCTGGCATGCGGTCTTACTTATGCATCGTAGGTGGGTTTTCTTTGCCAAAGTATTTAGGTAGCACCTCGACTTTCACCCTAGGGCAATTTGGCGGCCATGTTGGCCGAGCATTAGTGCCCGGAGATGTCCTACATGTTAATTGTAATTCTCAAGTTGGTGAAAATGGAAGCGCATTGCCTACGGCCCTGAAGCCACAAATGGGCACGACTTGGTCGATACGCGTATTGTATGGGCCTCATGGTGCTCCAGACTTCTTCACGGAAGATGGCATTGAGGCGTTTTTCCATACGGATTGGGAAATACACTACAATTCATCGCGCACGGGCGTTAGGCTCATTGGGCCAAAGCCCCTCTGGGCGCGTCATGATGGTGGTGAAGCCGGCCTGCACCCGTCGAATATTCACGATAATGCCTATGCCATAGGGACTATCGACTTTACAGGAGACATGCCTGTCATCTTGGGCCCTGATGGCCCAAGCCTCGGTGGATTCGTATGCCCGGCCACGATTATCGCCGCAGATTTATGGAAGATAGGGCAGTTGAAGGCTGGAGATCGTGTGCGTTTCCAATGCGTTACCCTGCCCGAAGCAGAGTCACTACTAAGTGAGCAAGAATCCGTAATCAAAACACTTCGCGCACCAGCCAGAATTGCCGAGAGTCTATTTGATGTGCGTATTCCTGAGCCATCCGAGATCATCCTTGAAAACACAGGAGATGACGATGATGCCTTCGTTATACGCCAAGCCGGTGACGATTACTTGCTCATTGAATTTGGTGCGTTAAAGCTCGAGCTCAGCCTGCGCTTCCGAGTCCATGTATTTTACGAGCAGTTAAAGAATGACATGATTCGAGGTGTGACGGATTTAACTCCCGGCATACGCTCTTTACAGGTTCATTTTGATTCTCGTGTATGTAATCAAGGCTGTGTGCTGGATTGGCTTCGGGAGCATGCGTCTGCAATGGGTTCTATTAAGGACCAGTCGGTGCCTTCACGCATAGTCCATTTGCCCCTGTCCTGGGACGACCCGAGCACCCAATTGGCGGTAGATAAATACACACAGTCTGTCCGAAGAGATGCCCCATGGTGCCCGGATAATATTGAATTCATTCGCCGAATTAATGGGCTCGATCGACGCGAAGACGTCAAGCGTCTGGTATACGACGCCAGCTACGTTGTCTTGGGATTGGGGGATGTTTACCTTGGGGCTCCGGTGGCAACTCCGCTGGACCCACGGCATCGACTCGTGACCACTAAATACAATCCTGCTCGGACGTGGACTCCGGAAAATGCGGTAGGCATCGGTGGAGCATACATGTGTATTTACGGCATGGAAGGCCCCGGGGGATATCAGTTTGTAGGGCGCACATTGCAAATGTGGAATCGTTACCACACGACTTCCCACTTCCCACAAGGCACTCCATGGCTACTGCGCTTTTTTGATCGAATCAGGTACTTTCCGGTTTCTGCCGAAGAACTGGTAGAGATTCGTCACGATTTTCCCAAAGGTCGCTATGCTATAAATGTAGAGGAAACCTTTTTCTCGCTGAACAAGTATGAGCAGTTTTTAAAAGACAATGAATATAGCATCAACTCATTCAAAAGTGCTCAGCAAAGAGCCTTTGAGGACGAACGTTCCCGCTGGAGCGAGAGTGACAAAATCGCAAACAGCACTGAACCTGCTGAAGAAGAAACTAAAGTGGTATCAATTCCTGATGGGGTAGAAGCCGTAGAAAGTTTCGTCGCAGGAAGTCTTTGGAAGATGTTGGTAAAGAAGGGAGATGCGGTGAAGGAGGGACAACCAATTGCTATTATCGAGTCGATGAAAACGGAAATCGAGCTGGAGTGCCCTGCTACCGGTTTGGTTCATAGCCTGCACCGCCAGGAGGGACAGGCAGTAAAACCCGGCGATGTGATTGCTGGGGTAAGTGTCCTGCAGTCATCATGTATTAAAATTAGCTGAAATAATATGGATTCAGAATCAATAACGCTCCCTTCTTTGCGTCATCGTTATAGATGTGGAACTCTCACACCATCGCAACTCATTACGCTGTGCCTAGAGCGTATTGAGCAAGCGGACCCTGCCATCTGGATATCCAAATGCTCAACCGATTTGTTGCTCCAACGGGCCGCTGAACTCGAGGATATGCCCATTGCGAATCTGCCTCTCTATGGCGTGCCTTTTGCCGTAAAAGACAATATTGATGTGGCTGGGATGAAAACCACCGCAGCATGCCCGGCGTTCGGTTACAGTCCGGAGAGAAATGCATTTGTTGTGCAGCAGTTGCTGGACGCAGGAGCAATATTGATGGGGAAAACTAACATGGATCAGTTCGCCACCGGACTCGTTGGGGTGCGCTCTCCTCATGGGGTGCCAGGTAATGTGTTTAACCCCGAATACATTCCCGGTGGATCCAGTTCCGGATCAGCCGTAGCGGTTGCGCTTGGACAGGTTTCTTTTGCTCTGGGCACAGATACTGCGGGATCGGGCAGGGTGCCCGCTTCGTTCAATAATCTTGTCGGATTCAAACCAACACGTGGACGCATTAGTTGCTCCGGCGTAGTTCCGGCATGTAGAAGTCTCGATTGTGTGTCTATCTTCGCCTTACAATTGTCAGATGCCAAGTGCATATGGCAAGTCGCTTCAGCCTATGACGCTGAAGACGCCTACGCACGGCCTGCAAAGCGCCCGGACAAGGCGATTGACCTTCGGTCACCGCGTGTAGCAATTGCACAGGAGGAGCAATTAAACTTCTTTGGTGATGCCGCCGCAGAGGCCTCGTACAGAGTAAGCTTGGAGGTACTACGGAAGGCCGGTGCTAAATTGATCGAGATGGATATGAGCGCATTGTTTGAAGCTGCAAAACTACTCTATGGAGGCCCCTGGGTAGCCGAGCGTTACATTGCCACGACCCCTATAATAGAAGAGAATTCGGATGCGATAGACCCAGTAGTACGCACTATTATTTCTGGTGGTAGTACGCCCAGCGCTGTCGATGCTTTCAATGCTCACTACAACTTGGAGTCCTTGCGTAAAAAAGCACAGTTAATATGGACTGATGCCGACTTTATCATACTCCCGACAACCGGCACAATCTACACACAGTCAGAAGTAAAAGCGGATCCGATTTCACTAAATACAAATCTTGGTTATTACACGAACTTCATGAATCTACTCGATTTTTGTGGATGTGCAGTGCCAACAGCATTCCGAGAGGATGGCCTCCCGGCTGGTATCACGCTGTTTGGGCCAGCTCACTCTGACGAGGCGGTGCTTACCTTTTCCGATGCAATCCATAAGAAATCAGGCGTTGGGTATGGCCAACGGTGTCAGCAACCCGATGGATCCATGGAAGGGTCCGCAGAAGAAGAGTTCATAGACGTATTTGTTTGTGGTGCACACATGGAAGGGCTGCCTCTGAATATTCAGCTTATTGGCGTGGGTGCGCATTATTTACGTGAAGCAACCACCGCATCGGAGTACGAGATGTATTTACTTCCCGCAACACCAACCCTGCCTCCGCGACCAGGGTTGGTTAGGTCAGAGAAATCTTCCTGGCCGCAACAGGGTGAGATCTGGCGCATCCCCATCGAGAACTTTGGCGACTTCATGAAAAAGATTAGCTATCCACTTGGGATCGGCCAAGTCACACTGAATGATGGATCACAAGTCTATGGCTTTATCTGTGATGCACTCGTGAGTGAGCATACCGAGGACATTAGCCAGCACGGTGGTTGGCGCGCATTCCAAAGCACAATTGCTTAGTTTGACGGGCTGAATGGGCTCGATTCAAACGCCCAGTATTTTTACCACGACTGCCAGATTCGGTTTTTGTATATCAGCTATGCTTTTAGAACTTTCTGCCGGTACCGATCGGTAGCCTATGATAGGAGCGCTCTCTCCCATGGGTTGTGAGTATGGCGGGCATGACTTTTGGCGCCTGAGTGGCGGGCGGGCTTCATCCGTTGGTCTGGTGCAACGCCCGTAGCTTCAAGTTTGGCAATGTAACAATGTCTCAAGCTGTAGAAGATACTCTTGTTGAACCCGCGACCGGCATCGCCCCCCGCGTCGAATCGTTGATTACTTGCCCTTCGGTCTGCCTTCAAGAGTTTGCACCAGCTGGTTTTATTTCACCCAGTCAGGGACTTCCTGATTATGCAGTCTTTTCGAAAGCATATTTCTGTGCGGCTGGATCGACTTTTCGTGCGCTCGTTTCAATTGCTCAATCAAGGCAATGATTTCCGGATGATCCTCTGCCACATCATGGTTTTCTTCCGGATCATAATCCAGATTGAAAAGTAGGGGCTGCTTTTGTGTCACGGTCGGTCCAATAAACTTCTCGGGATCACTCGTGATAAAATGTGCCTTCCAGTTTTCGTATCGAACAGCGTGCACCGCATCTTTGGGTTGTTTGATAGAGCTGTAGTAGAAAAAGGTGTTACGGGGA
>MDTB01195794.1_pt1 | contig 15672 bp, 16 predicted proteins | sample 811161 | NCBI WGS metagenome assembly MDTB01 (sample SAMN05326650, study PRJNA326480) | marine metagenome | isolation source: seawater | place: Mediterranean Sea | collected 2009 | reverse complement strand
TCGCCGTCAGGCCGCCAGTCGCAGTCTTGAGAACATCGATCAGCTGCTGGAGCGACTCTCCGATGAGGTGAGCCGGGAGGGTCTCCGCCAGGAGCGGGAGAAGGTTGAGGAGGAACTCACCCGCGGTGACCTGGTGGTGGTGGTCTTCGGCACGGGATCGAGCGGCAAAACCTCCCTCATCCGGGCCTTGCTGAAAGAGATGGTGGGCGAGACGGGCGCTGCCATGGGAACCACCCGCAGCAGTCAGAGCTATCGCCTCCGCCTGCAGGGACTGAACCGCAGCCTCCAGTTGGTCGACACCCCCGGGATTCTGGAAGCGGGCCGCGAAGGGCTGAGCCGCGAAGAGGCTGCTCGTCGGCGTGCCATCCGGGCGGATCTGCTGGTGGTGCTGGTGGATGGTGACCTACGCGCCTCGGAACTCAGCGTGATCCGGTCGATCGCCGATCTCGGCAAACGGCTTCTGCTGGTTCTGAACAAGAGGGATCTGCGCGGCGTGGACGAGGAACGCCGTCTGCTCAAACTGCTGCGTTCGCGCTGCAACGGGCTGATCTCAGAGGACGACGTGGTGGCCTGCAGCGCAGCCCCCCAGTCGGTCCCCCGGCCGGGAATGAAGCCCTTTCAACCGGAACCCGATGTGGGTGATCTGTTGCAACGGCTGGCGATCGTTCTCCATTCGGAGGGCGAGGAGCTGATCGCCGACAACATCCTGTTGCAATGCCGCCACCTCGATGAACGAGGCAGAGATCTGCTCAATCAGCAACGTCGCATCGAGGCTCAGGCCTGCATCGACCGCTATTCCTGGATCGGCGCTGGCGTTGTGGCCGCCAATCCCCTTCCCGGTGTCGACCTGCTTGGCACTGCTGCAGTCAACGCCCAGATGGTGCTCGAGTTGGCGGGTGTCTACGGCATCGAGCTGTCGAAGCAGCGGGCACGGGAACTGGCCGTGTCCCTGGGCCGGACCCTGGCGGGTCTGGGACTGCTGAAAGGTGCCATGAGCATGATCGGCACGGCACTCAGCCTCAGTCTTCCGACTCTTCTCGTCGGCAGGGCGATTCAGGCGGTGACCGCCGCCTGGCTCACCCGCGTGGCCGGCAGAAGTTTCGTCCTCTTCTTCGAGCAGGACCAGGACTGGGGCGATGGCGGCATGCGTGATGTGGTTCAAAAGCAGTTCGATCTGAACCGTCGAGATGCCTCCCTCAAACGCTTTCTGGAGATGGCGATGCGTCAGGTGGTGGAACCGCTTCAGCGACCGAAGGAGCGTCAGCTACCGCCTCGGCCAGGGCCTCGGGAGGGGGGGGACGCATGGGGCCACGGGCATCGAGGATCGTGATCAGCAGGAGATAAACCACACCGATCAGGATCGAAATCACGCCTGTGACGATGGCAATCCACCGGGGGCGCTGCGAACCGCTCATCGTTCCACCGAGCTGTTGATCAGATCGGAGAGCCTGGCGAGATGCTCCTCACTGGTATGTGGGTTGCCGAACACCGCCTTGAGACAGTGGCCACGCTCGTAGTGGGGTCGCGAGAGCATGAAACCCTGCTGCAACAAGGTTCGTCGGGTTGTCTCGCACCAGAGATCGCTATCCGCCCCCTGCAGGTCGCTCGGGCGCAGGGCCAGGAGATGCAGGTTCCCGCTGAGAACGTCGAACTGTTCAGCATTCAGCCGCCGACAGACGCTGTTGCGGCGGTCGAGGGCGGCCTGCAATAGCTGCTGAATCCCGGATTCACCAAGCTGGCGCAGGCCTAGCCAGAGCTTGAGGATTTCAGCGGGCCGTGTGCCCTGAAGACCGGCCTCACCGCCATGGTGATCTCCAACAGCCGTGTCCATGTAAGGCAGCCCCGTGGCAAACGTGCCCTTCAGCAAGGAGAGGTCGCTCAGCAGCAACAGGGACGACGCCTTGGTGATGCCCAGCAACTTCTGTGGATTGAGAGTGATGGAGTCGGCCAGCCCGATGCCATCCATCAAGGGAGCTGTTGTCTCCGCAAGAGCAAAAACACCACCGATGGCGGCATCAACATGCAGCCAAACGTTGTGCCGTCTGCAGACAGCCGCCATGGCCACGAGCGGATCCACAGCTCCGCGCACGGTTGTTCCGGCCGTGGCCACAACCGCGATGCAGGGACGGCCTGCCTGCTCAAGCCCCCGCAGTGCCTGCTCCAGCAACGCGGGCGGCATGCAGCCTGCGTCGTCAACGGGCAGCTGCTGCAGCCCATCGGCGGGAAGTCCCATCACCCGCGTGGATTTCAGCAGCGACACGTGGGCATCAGCACTGCAGATCACCACGCCCTGCTGTCGGTCCTGTTCAGGCAAGCGATCACGGGCCACCAGGAGACCCATCAGGTTGCTGAGGGTGCCTCCAGAGGCCAGCACACCACCTCCCGAATCGGGAAGTCCAAGCCGCAACGCGAACCAGCGGCAGAGCTGCCGCTCGAGATCACTGAGCCCCGGGGAGAGTTCCTCGGCCAGCAGGTTGTTGTTCAGCCCAGCACAGATCAGCTCAGCCGCGATCGATGCCGTCAGCGGGGGTGGATCGAGATGGGCCAGGGCACCGGGATGGGACGGCTGAAAAGCCCCCTCCATCACCAGTTGCAGATCAGACAGCAACTGCCGGCTGTCAGCGCCGATCAGGCCAGGCGCAATGTCAGGCTGCCGCCGCACCAATGGCAGGGGCGAGCGCCCGGAGGCCTCCGCAAGCCAGTGACAAAGCAGATTACTTGCCTGATGCAGAAAATCCTGAAGCCCAGGATCGAATGCCTCCGGGGAGGCGAACGGATCCAGCTCATGGGATAGGGGCAGCAGCGGCGAACCGGAGTGCAACGGCCTGGGCTGGAGTGACCCAATCCTTGCGTCCCGTGGGACCGCACGTTCGGGTGGAACCCTGTTCACGTGTGAAATGGAACGGGAGGTGTTGGCATCAGGCGATGAACGGATCTGAGCAGAAGCGCTGGATGCAGATCCTGCTGGAAAGGGCCAGAGAGGTGGGTCAGACCGGTGAGATTCCAGTCAGCGCCCTGATTCTGGACGCTGAGGGGCGATGCATCGGCCATGGCCGCAACCGCCGCCAACAGCATCAGGACCCGCTGGGACATGCCGAACTGGTGGCCCTGCGTCAGGCATCCGTGCTGCAGGGGGACTGGCGTTTCAACAGTTGCACCCTGATGGTCACGCTTGAGCCATGTCCCATGTGTACCGGAGCATTGGTTCAGGCCCGGATGGGAACGGTGATCTTTGCGGCCCATGACCTCAAACGAGGAGCCCTTGGCGGAACAATCGATCTTTCGACCCATCGCAGTGCACACCACCGAATGACGGTGATCGGCGGTGTTCTGGAGGAGGAGGCGCGACGGCTGCTGGAGGACTGGTTCAGGCAGCGGCGGCAAGGGAGCCGCTGAAGCGTGGCAGCTCTGTTTCGAACAGATTCAAAAGACGGTCGACATTCTCCGGTGTGGAGTTGTAGCCCATCAGGCCGATTCTCCAGATCTTGCCGGCCAGCACGCCAAGTCCTCCACCCACTTCGATGCCGTGCTGATTGAGCAGGTGCAGGCTGAAAGCCTTGCCATCCACTCCTTCAGGAATCCGCACGGTCGTGAGGGTTGGCAGACGGCGATCTTCTGGAACCAGCATTGACAACCCAAGGTTTTCAAGACCTGTCCAAAGCGCCTCGGCATTGCGCCGATGCCTCGCCCAGGCATTCTCCAGACCTTCCTCGGCCAGAAGACGCAGAGCTTCACGCATACCGAAGTTCATATTCACCGGGGCTGTGTGGTGATACACGCGATCACTTCCCCAATACTTGTTCAAGAGGGACACGTCCAGGTACCAGTTGGGGACCTTGTCCTTGCGGGCACTCATCTTTTCCTCGGCCCGGGGCCCCATGGTGAAAGGCCCAAGACCGGGAGGACAACTAAGACCTTTCTGGCTGCAGCTGTAGGCCAGATCCACCTTCCAGTCATCGATGTACAGGGGCACGCCCCCCAGTGACGTGACGGTGTCCAGGAGGAGCAGGCAATCGTGCTTACGGCAGAGATCACCCACGCCCTCCATCGGCTGGCAGACGCCGGTCGATGTTTCTGCATGCACCAGTGCCAGCATGGCGGGGCGATGCTCGATCAGTGCCGCCTCCAGTTCATCGAGGCTGAACCATTCTCCCCAGGGCTTCTCAATAGTTCTGACATCGGCGCGGTAGCGACCGGCCATGTCGGCGAGGCGCAGACCGAAGTATCCCTTGATCGCCACGAGAACCTTGTCACCGGGTTCGATTGTGTTGGCGAGGGTGGCTTCCATCGCGGCACTGCCAGTGCCGCTCATGGGAAGAGTGAGGCGATTGTCGGTCTGCCAGGCGTAGCGGAGAAGCTCCTGCACCTCACTCATCAGGTCTACATAAAGCGGATCCAGGTGGCCGATCGGCGTGCGGGCCAGGGCTTCCAGCACGGTTGGGTGGGCATTGGATGGGCCAGGGCCCAGCAACAGCCTGTCTGGTGTAGCGATCGGCGCCAGGGCCTCCCGGTGACGGTTGTCGACTGAGAAGGAAGCGTTCGTCACCAAGACCCGGAACGAGACATCTGGCCGATGAGCCTACGCAGTCGCAACGCCATCGGAGAAGTTCGTGGCCCCTTTGAAACGCTCTGATTCAGCGGATCGGCTTCAACGCTGCCGAACGTTGGTCTCAGCCAGACCACGAACCATGTGATCAAACGGCTGCCGAACAGGGGCAAGACGATCGGACCCGATGCCACCGGACTGCAATCGCTCGATTACAACCTCTCCGAGCAGCGCAATGCTGCGAACGGTTGGGCCGGTCGGCACTCCAAGGCTCTTGTATGTGTCATCCAAACCGTTCAGGACCCGCTCGTTGAGGATCGTGCTGTCACCCGCGATCAGGGCGTAACTCGCATACCGCAGGAAATAGTCCATGTCCCGCAGACAAGCCGCCAGCCTGCGGGTTGTGTAGGCGTTACCGCCCGGCAGAAGAAGCTCGGGTTCATCCTGAAAAAGGCGCTGACTGGCCTCACGGACGATTTCAGCAGCTTCTCGGTTGATCAGTTCGACCGCCGCAATGCGGACAACAGATTCGTCGAGGTAGGTCTCGATGCTGTCGAGTGCCTGCCGGTCGAGGTATCGGCCAAGCTGGTCATATCGACCGATCAGCCCGGTGATGGCATCACGCATTCGCTGGGGTCTCCAGACACTCCCTTCGCGGAAGGTAACACCGCTGAACAAGCGAAAAGCCTCAGTGCGGCTGAGATTCAGCGAAGTTGACAGAAACGGTTACGGATGAAACTGGAACGGATCGAACCAGGTGGATGACGGACTGGAAGGGTGCCTAGTGATACAAAATGGACGCATCGGGATCTTTACGGTCCCGTTAAACACGCCCCATCGGCGAAAGCTTTTCCATGTCCAAAACACCTCAGGACGTCCTTCGTCAGATCAAGGACGATGGCATCGAGTTCGTTGACCTGAAATTTGCCGATCTCCACGGCAAATGGCAGCACCTGACAGTGTGCACGGACATGATCGAGGAGGAGTCCTTCACTGAAGGACTGGCTTTTGACGGCTCTTCGATCAGGGGCTGGAAGGCCATCAACGCCTCGGACATGGCGATGATCCCCGACCCTGCCTCAGCCTGGGTCGACCCCTTCTACCGCCACAAAACCCTGAGCATGATCTGCTCGATCGGGGAACCACGCAGCGGCGAGCCCTATGACCGCTGCCCCCGCTCCCTGGCGCAGCGCGCTCTCGACTATCTGAACTCCACCGGACTGGCAGACACCGCCTTCTTCGGACCGGAGCCTGAATTCTTCCTGTTCGACGACGTTCGTTACAACTCCAGTGAGGGAGGCTCTTTCTACAGCGTCGACACGATCGAAGCCCCCTGGAACACGGGCCGCATCGAAGAGGGAGGAAACCTCGCCTACAAGATTCAGCTGAAGGAGGGCTATTTCCCCGTCGCCCCGAACGACACCGCCCAGGACATCCGCTCGGAGATGCTCAGCACCATGGGCGCCCTGGGAGTCCCCATCGAGAAGCACCACCATGAGGTGGCCGGTGCCGGACAACACGAACTCGGCATGAAGTTCGCTCAGCTGATCGAGGCTGCGGACAACGTCATGACGTACAAGTACGTCGTGCGCAATGTCGCCAAGAAATACGGAAAAACGGCCACATTCATGCCAAAGCCGGTCTTCAACGACAACGGCACCGGCATGCACGTTCACCAGAGTCTCTGGAAGGGTGGCCAGCCACTGTTCTTCGGAGAGGGCACCTACGCCAACCTGTCACAGACAGCTCGTTGGTACATCGGCGGCATCCTGCGCCATGCTCCCGCCTTCCTGGCTTTCACCAACCCAACCACCAACAGCTACAAGCGATTGGTGCCGGGATTCGAAGCTCCTGTGAATCTGGTTTATTCCGAGGGCAACCGCTCCGCTGCTGTCCGGATTCCACTGACTGGACCAAGCCCCAAGGCCAAACGTCTGGAGTTCCGCTCAGGCGATGCCCTCGCCAACCCCTACCTAGCCTTCAGCGCGATGATGATGGCCGGCATCGACGGCATCAAGAACCAGATGGATCCGGGAGATGGATTCGACAAGGATCTTTTCGAACTCCCCGCTGAGGAGCTGAAATCCATCTCCACAGTTCCACCATCTCTCAATGGTGCTCTTGAAGCTCTCGATCAGGACCGTCAGTTCCTGACTGAGGGCGGTGTGTTCAGCGATGACTTCATCGACAACTGGATCGACCTGAAATACGAAGAGGTTCAGCAGCTGCGCCAGCGCCCCCATCCCCACGAATTCACGATGTATTACGACGCTTGATCACGTCAAAATCGCACCGTTTCTGATCGAACAGGCCCGCTTTCCCTCCGGAGAGCGGGCTTTTTTGGTGAAATAGACCCTGGTTTCAATCGGCCATGGCGAATTCCCTGGGCAAGCTCGCGTATCAGACCCTTCAGCAGGGAAGGAGCATTGCCGGACTCGCTCACAAGGAGCTCAGCACCAAAGTGATGGAGCTGGTGGCGCCTGAAACCGTCCCCAAAACCGAAAAGGTCTCAGCCGGCATGATGAATGCCCTGAGGCAGTCGATGGCTTCGCTGCAGGAGCGGGACTGGGCGGACGCCGAGCAGGGTGTTTACCCCACGGAGTTGCTATTTGAAGCTCCCTGGATCGACTGGGCCAGTCGTTATCCGCTGGTGTGGCTTGATTTGCCATCCACCTGGGATCGACGTCGCGAGCGCAATGTCCATGACCTCCCCGATGCAACCGATCCGGAGCTTTACCCGGACTATTACCTCCAGAACTTCCACCACCAGACCGACGGCTATCTGAGCGACCACTCAGCGGCGCTGTACGACCTGCAGGTGGAGATCCTGTTCAACGGTTCAGCCGATGCCATGCGCAGGCGTGTCCTGGCGCCTCTGAAACGGGGACTGCGCCATTTCTCCGATCGATCGCCCTCCTCCCTGCGCATCCTGGATGTGGCAACCGGAACGGGACGCACGCTGCAGCAGGTTCGTCGTGCGTTGCCCCATGCGGAGCTGATCGGCCTTGATCTCTCCGCGGCCTATCTGCGCCAGGCCAATCGTTGGCTCAACAACGGCAATGAAACGCTAGCTCAACTCTTGCGGGGCAACGCCGAAACCCTGCCGTTCGCAGACGGAGGCCTTCAGGGAGTGACCTGCGTCTTCCTGCTGCATGAATTGCCTGCCAAGGCGCGTCAGAACGTCCTCAACGAGTGCTATCGGGTCCTAGAGCCAGGCGGGGTGATGGTTCTTGCCGATTCCGTTCAGCTCGCCGATTCCCCCCAGTTCGACACAGCTCTGGATAATTTCCGCCGTGTGTTCCATGAGCCCTACTACCGGGATTACATCGGCGATGACATCGACACCAGGCTGCGAGATGCCGGCTTCGATGCGGTTCAAGCCGAATCCCATTTCATGACTCGCATCTGGACGGCCAGAAAGCCGCTTCCACAAGAGCTCTGAACGGGATTCCCTGACAGCACGGCTTGCACCCTTCCCCTGGCGCCATAGGGTGAGCGCGTTCCAAGAAGGGCTTCATGACCAATCCCTTCCGGGTTCGGTGGCTGCAGGGTTGGCTCTTCCAGATCGTTTTCATGGAAGGCCACGTCCAGGTTGAAGCTCATGGTTTCGGCATTTGCCTGAGAACAGCTGTTCTTCCAGGTGAAAGTCCTCGATCAGCAGCAGATCGTCTTGTGCTTGCCGAAGATCGACGTCGACGTGCTCTCCACCACGCATGGCTGCGAGGACAGGATCTTCCCCGGGCTCCCGAGCGCGCCTATCCACCTCTGAGCGAAGCCAGCTCCGAGCGGCCAGTCTCCCTTGTTGTTGTGAAGTAAGGCTTCAAGATTGCAGGGTTTCAGAGCCTGGCTAACCACCAGGCCAGACCGAACCCTGCTCCTCCCCAACGCAACAGTTTCCACAATCGAGCTCCTTTGACATCGGGGAGGTCCCAACCCTTGGGTTCCATCTCAAGCAACCTTCTTCCGGTTGCACGGCGTTGTTTCCAACGTCTGTCAGCAACGGCGGAACCGCTCTTCCCACTCTGACTTTGGCGTTGCCCTTGTTGGATCAGATGGGAAACACCATGCAGCCACTTGAGAGGACGACCAGCTCGATTGCTTTGTCGATTCATCCCTGCAGCGGACCGCTGAACTGAAACTAGAAGTGTTTCGAACCGATGGAATGACTGCACGTCCAACAGAGTGGCCGGAAGAGTCCCAGGGACTCTCCAGGGACCTGCATCAGAGCCTTCGCATCGGGGACCGGCAGTGGCATCAGCTGAAAAGCAACCGTGATCGCAGGGCAGCGGAACTCCTGGCAGCGGCCCTGACCCAACTGATCAGCAATGGCGCTGGCACAGAAGTGGAACAGCTGACCCGTCAGGCGCTCGGCTGGATCGGTGGCGACCTCAAGGATCCTGGCTGCCCGCGCCACTGATCGGACGGCGACAGGCCAGCTGCAGCCGGTTGCCGCGACGGCTCCAGCGCACATCGTCGAAGCACTGATGAATCAGAAACAAACCACGACCACTGAGAGCATCCATCTGCTCCGGTAGCGCTGGTTGGCGTGCTTCATGAGGGAGGCCAGAGCCTTCATCCTGAACCTGCCAGACCAACCAGTTCGGCGTGAGGATGCGACGCACCCGCAACCGCTTCTCTGGGTCTTCACTGTTGCCATGCCGCACTGCATTCACCAGGGCTTCATGCAGGCCGAGCTGAACCCGCTGACAGGTGGTCAGGCAGCCAACAGGCTCGATCAGAATCTCCAGCAGAGGAGAGAGCTGCAGGGTGGAGGGAAGGATGAAATCTGCCCAACGGAATCTGGCGATCTGGGGGACAGAAACCATCCGGTGCCACCGGGACCTTTCTCGAACTTAACGGGTCTGTTGGATCTGCACAGACGCCGTGATCATCTGGGTTCCGACCGACGCGCCACCAGAGCAGGGTGCTGGAGCAAGGCATCCATCAAACGCACGCCACGCAATTGATTCACGAGGGGCATGTGTCCCTCCGGAGCTTTGATGGACCAGGTGAAGGCCCTTGGGTAGCGGGTCCAAACGCCATTCTCTTTCCAGCCGATGCGAGGCCAGAGCTGCTCATATCGGCCATCCAGAGCTTCAAGCAATCGGGCCTGAATCGTGAAACCGAATCGTCCTTGCGAGTAGGCACACCAGAGACGATCCATGCTGGTCAGATCCAGCCCTGCCATGGCAGGAACCTCGCTGAAGTACACATATCCACGCTGCTCAGCCTGAGCACCGGCTAGCTGCCTGAGAACGGCACTGGTGAACCGATCGGCGGCTTCATAGTTCTCTTGCAGGAGATCACGCTGCAGTGGGGCGTAATCAATGCCGACAGAAGACTCGGTGATGAACCAACCATCGGGCCAGGCCGCAAGCAGTTCCGACAGCTCTCCGGGAGTGTGGCGCTGCAGCACCTGAAGAACCCAGCCGACAGCCCAGTCATCCCCCTGGCGATCGAAACGTTCCAGCAGCGATCCGCCTAAGGATGCCAAATCAGCAGCACGCTTCTCCACCGTGGAAATCAAACCGCGACGCTGCCGCGCAGTGCCGCTGGCGAACCGGTCCAGGAGCTGCTCGGTGCTGAGAACGGTGGAGGGTGAGGAACCGGAGAGCATGAATCGCAACCGGCCCTGACTGGCACGGCGTTCGCCCACTATGTCAGGCATGGGAGACGAGATCCGCCGACCAATCGAGCAGCTGCGGGAACTGCCCGGGGTGGTGCTCGATGTGAGGAGCCCCATGGAATATGCCAAGGGGCACTGGCCTGGCTCGATCAATCTTCCATTGTTCAGTGATGCTGAGCGTGCGGAGGTGGGCACCACCTTCAAAAAGAAAGGGCGCGAAAGCGCCGTTCATCTCGGTCTGGCCCTCACCGGACCGAAATTGAGCAGCCTGGCATCGGCGTTGGAGGAGCACCGCAACAGCGGTCCTCCAAGGATCTACTGCTGGCGCGGCGGCATGCGCTCAGCCAGCATCGCCTGGCTGGCCCAGCTTCTGGATCTCGAGCCGGTGATTCTCGAGGGTGGATACAAGGCCTATCGCCGCTGGGTCCTCGAACAGTTCGACCTGGACTGGCCCTTGAGACTGCTCGGCGGCAGAACCGGCACCGGCAAGACCGATCTGCTCCTGGCGCTGCGGGATCGAGGCATCGCCGTCGTGGACCTCGAAGGACTCGCCAACCACCGTGGCAGCAGTTTCGGAGGACTGGGACAACCGCCTCAGCCGAGCACGGAGCACTACGAGAACCTGCTGGCGGAAGCGCTTCATCAGCTGCGGCGGCGGGGTGCCCAAACCATCTGGCTTGAGGCAGAAAGCGTGCAGGTGGGCTGCTGCCGCATACCGGCGAGCCTGTTCCGCCAGATGAAACGTGCTCCCGTCTTTGAAATTCGCCGAAGGCTGGAGGAACGGGTGCAACAACTTGTCGAGGTGTACGGACAGCAGGGCGGAGAAGCACTGGCCGCCGCAACCCAGAGAATCAGCCGACGACTTGGGCCCCAGCGAACCGATCAGGCCCTCAGGGCGATCGCCGAGGAGGACTGGGCCACAGCCTGCCGGGCAACCCTCGATTACTACGACCGCTGTTACGACCGAGAGCTGGAACGCGCGCCGGAGCGCCAGAACCTGGACGTCAGCGGACTCAGCGCCGAACAGGCGGCGGACCGGATGATCAGCAGCCGATTCGCGGAACTCTGTGATTAAGATCCCGCTTCTTGCACGAGGCTGATGAGCGATTCATCCAGCGCTGCCTCCATCCAGTTCTTCCGGGGCATCGATGAGCCTGTGGTTCCGGACATTCGACTCACCCGCAGCCGGGACGGACGGACCGGCCAGGCCACATTCGTGTTCGAGAAGCCCCAGGCCCTCGCTCCCGAAACATTCGGAGACATTGGCGGCATGTGGATGGTGGATGAAGAGGGAGAGATGGTGACCCGTGAGGTGAACGGCAAGTTCGTGAACGGCGTGCCCAGCGCCCTCGAGGCCACTTACACGTGGAAGACCGAAGACGATTTCGAGCGGTTTATGCGCTTCGCCCAGCGCTATGCCGCCGCTAACGGTCTTGGCTACTCCCAGAACCAAAATCAGGATCAGACTGGCGAGACCTCTGACGCCGACGGTTGACCCTGCCGAACTGGCTCTCGCTGGCAGCACTTGCTGCTGCCACAGCTCTGCTCTGGAGCCTGCGCCAGGTCGTCTTGTTGATGTTCGCCGGTGTGGTCCTGGCGATGGCCATCTGCACGCTCGTCGGCATCCTGCGTGAACGCCGTCCGATGCCGAGACCGACAGCGCTGCTGGTTTGTCTTCTCGGCCTGCTCGCTCTGATCTCACTCGGTTCCGCCGTTGTTGTTCCTCCGTTCATCGAGGAATTCAGCGTGCTGCTTCAAAAATTGCCGGAGGCAGCACGCACCCTGATGACGATGGCCATCGGGAGCGTTGATTGGATCAGTGATTCCATTTACGGCGACGACGCGCTGCCAGATCTGCAACAGCTGATTCCCGACAACCAGTCCCTGATTCCGGACGGCTCAACCCTTGCCAACGGGGTGAGCACCGGACTCATCGGCTTGCTCGGACTGGCCGGCAACGTTGGCAATGCCGCACTGCGGCTGCTGTTCACCGTGGCGGTCGCCCTGATGGTGAGCGTTCAACCGCATGCCTACAAAGATGCCTGCATCCAGCTGGTGCCGTCCTTCTACCGCCGCCGAGCCCATCAGATTCTTCTGCAGTGCGGCGAAGCATTGAGCAGCTGGATGGTGGGTGTGCTGATCAGCTCGCTGGCCGTCTCCGTTCTCTGCGGTTTGGCCCTGTCACTGCTGGGGGTCAAACTTGTGCTGGCCAACGCATTGCTAGCGGGACTGTTGAACGTGATCCCGAATGTCGGGCCAACGATCAGCACTGTGTTCCCGATGGCCGTCGCCATCCTTGACGCTCCCTGGAAAGCTGCCGCCGTTCTTGGTGCCTACATCCTGATCCAGAACCTGGAGAGCTACCTGATCACACCTTCGGTGATGCATCACCAGGTGAAACTGCTCCCCGGTCTCACCCTGGGTGCCCAGTTCATTTTCACCGTGGTGTTCGGGCCGATCGGCTTGCTGATGGCTCTGCCGCTGGCAGTGGTGTTCCAGGTGCTGATCCGAGAAGTTCTGATCCACGACGTGCTGGACCGGTGGAAGACCAAGAGACTGGTCGCATGAACGCACGCACGTTGCTGGCTGCACTGAGCTTCGTGGTTCTGGGTCTGCTGATCTGGCATCTGCGATGGGTTCTGCTGGTGTTCTTCGGCGCCGTCGTTCTCGCGGTGGCGATGGATGTGCTGATCCATCAACTGCAGAAGCGCAGCCGCTTGAATCGCCCCCAGGCACTGGTGCTGGTGTTGCTGGGTTCTGCACTGGCGGGAGCCGTTGTGGCCACGCTGCTTCTGCCGGAACTGGTGGTGCAGATTCAGCAGCTTGGCAAGGACCTGCCCCAGCTGGTCGAAAAGCTCACCTCACTGCTGAGCGCCGACCCCCGCTTATCGGAGCTGGAGGGCAGCCTCAGCGGCGACGTCAATCTCAGCAGACTTCAACCGATCGGAGCACAGCTGCTCGGTGTTGCGGGCGGTGCGGCGAATTCGATGGTGCAGGCGTTTCTGATGGCTCTTCTCGCCGTGCTGCTGGCGCTTGATCCCACAGCCCACAGGGAGATGCTGATCGCCGTGTCTCCTCGCCCTGCCAGGCAACAGGTGGCCAGTCTTCTGGACGACTGCCGTGAGGCACTGGGCGGCTGGTTGAGCGGGATGACCCTGTCTGCCCTCACGGTGTTTCTTCTCACCTGGGCTGGATTGGTGCTGCTCCAGGCCCCTCTGGCTCTTCTCAGTGCACTGGTGTGCGGTCTGCTCACCTTTGTTCCAACCATCGGACCGACCGCTGCAACCCTCCTGCCGACGGGACTCGCTCTGTTGCAGTCCCCCCAGCTGATGGTGAGCGTTCTGGTCTTACGCCTTGTTCTGCAAAACCTGGAGGCTTTTCTGCTGACGCCTCTGCTGCTCAGAAAAACAGTGAACCTGCTGCCGACGGTGGCTCTGATGGCGCAGTTGAGTCTTGGCGCCCTGCTGGGACTTCCCGGAGTCCTGCTGGCACTGCCGCTGGTGGTGGTGCTTCAGGTTCTGATGCAGAAGGTGGTTGTTGAGCAATTGATGGATCACTGGAGCTGACAGCTGTTCCTGACTGGAGACGCGCAGGCACAGCTCAGGGCATGAACCGGTGCTCCAATACGGTGGGTTCGGTTGATGGAAGGACGATTCATCGATGGAAGTCATCTTCAACTTCTCGCGTTACGAAGAGCTTCGGCAGGCTGTGATCCAGCTGCTTCAGGAAAATATTGATTCAGAACTGCTGTATGAAGAAGCAGAGGATTTGTTTGATTCCTGGTGGAACACACAACCAGCCTCATCCACGCTTACAGAAGAGCGCAAACAACTAGCTTGGCAGGCCCTGACTGAGGAATTCGGTGCACTTGCCCGCTAGTCTGGTCATGCAGTTTGGTCATGCACCACGGGTATGCCCCAACCAAAACAGAGGCCAGGTAGGAGCGGCTTCTACATCTCCATCCCAGTCCCACACGACCTGAGAAGGGTCAATGGTGGGCCATGCACAAGCAACACACTGCATCGCAAAGCAGGCAATACCAAGCAGGAAGCAGCACGCAACAGGCTTGGCATTGAGCTGGAAGTAGCTGAGCATTTCAAGCAGCTCAGAGGACATGACCCTGTTGGAGCAGCACTGCAGGAAGCACCGTCAGAGGACGAGGACTTCGTTGACACGCTGACCAGGAAGCTGAGGGAAGCAGGCCTTACTCATGCCGAGATTGACAGCGTCCTATACGGCAGAGAAGCCCTTGAGGAGCAAGGCTTGACCTACATCCCCAATCCAAAGCTGGAAGGGGCACTAGCAGCTCATACAGAGGGCATCAAGAGCTGGGAGGTATGGGTTAGTGAGCGGATAAAGATTGAGCAACCAGCCAAGACAACAATCAGGGGATGGAATGGCTCATTGAGCAGGTTCAGCGAATGGCTTGGCACTGAATATCTGGCTCGTGCAACCAAAGAAGATGCAGTGAATTACAAGCTGCTGTTACTTGACAGGCAACAACAGTCAACAGTCAAGACAGAACTCAACAGGCTCAAAGCATTCTGGAACCACGCCAAAGACCATGGCGAGCTGAGTGTGAACATTTGGGATGGACTGACAAAGAAACTGAAGGGCAGTCAGAAGATGGAGAGGGTTGACCTTGACAAGCTTGAGGCCGCCAAGATTAAGGCAGATGAGTTGCAAGACATTGGCTTCTGGCTTCAGCTATACACAGGTTGCAGGAAGAATGAGCACACTGGCCTTCGTTACTGCGACATTGACACTGACAACAGAACCATTGACTTCAGAGATTACATCTATGGTGATATTGAACGGTCAATGAAAGGAAAGAATGGCAAAGATGAGCGGCTGATACCAATGCACAGCAAGATTTATGAGAAGGTCATGCAGCTGATGCCTGACATTGCCACTAACAACAGCGAAATTCCCATCTGGCCAAAGGCATACAACAAGAGAGAGGGTCTTTATGGTGTGTCATGGGCAGTCCAGTTCACAAGAAACTATGGCTTTACCTCACACCAGCTACGTGGCCATGTTGTCTCACAGCTAATGGCATTGAACGTATCTCCCTATCACCTGCACGCTATTACTCGCCATTCAGTTGGTGGCATGTCTGAAGTAGTCAAGGGTTATGTCACACCAACAATGGAAGAACTACGGGAGATGGTTGAACGACTTAACTAAACATACGCAACCACACATTGAATGAGACTTACTGACACTCAGCCAATGCAAGCAAGAAAGATGAATGATGAGGGCATCACTTGGTCAATCATCGAAACATATTTCAAGGCAAAAACAAACACACTAAGAAAACAACTTAAAGATTATGAGACAACTCAGTCCACACCTGGGTTTAGCTTAACCCCACATGTATACAGGGAGAAAGGGTGGACTCCCTGGACTGGGGAAGACAAGTTCTTAACAAAGACAACCTTCCCCTTTACTAAATATTCCCGTGACGAATATCCAATAAGTGCTATTTTTTTACTTGTGA
>MDTB01132817.1_pt1 | contig 15672 bp, 25 predicted proteins | sample 811161 | NCBI WGS metagenome assembly MDTB01 (sample SAMN05326650, study PRJNA326480) | marine metagenome | isolation source: seawater | place: Mediterranean Sea | collected 2009 | reverse complement strand
GATATTGTAGAGCCATTACAAGAGAGAGTATTAGGCAGAACTTTATTGAAAGACCTCACTGTTAAAGACTCTAAAGATATTATACTTCCAGCAGGCACTCTTTTAGATGAAAAAAATGTTGCACTTCTAGAACAGAATGCAATTGATGAAGTATGGGTGAGATCCGCCATTACATGTGAAATTAGACATGGAATTTGCGCTAAATGTTATGGAAGAGATTTAGCTAAAGGAAGAATTGTATCTACTGGAGAGGCAGTAGGTGTGGTTGCTGCTCAATCAATTGGTGAGCCAGGAACACAATTAACTATGAGAACATTTCATATTGGTGGTGCTGCATCTAGATCAGTAGCTGCAAACAGCATAGAAATAAAAACTTCAGGAACTGCAAGATATCATAACCTTAATGTTGTCGAAAATACAAAAAAAGACAACGTGGTTATTTCTAGATCAGGTGAATTAGGTATTTTAGATGATAGTGGCAGAGAAAAAGAAAGATATAAGATTCCTTATGGCGCGGTAATCACAATTAAGGATGAAGCTAAAGTTGCAATGGGACAAACTGTAGCAACATGGGATCCATATACAACACCTTTCATCACAGAAACCGCCGGTATAGTTGAATTTAAAGATTTTGAGGATGGCGTCAGTATTGACAGAGTGACAGATGATTTAACAGGAATAGAAACAATCTTGATTAAGGATCAAACTAGCGTTTCCTTTGATAAAAATCTAAAGCCAATGGTTAAGTTGGTAGACAGCAAAGGGCAAGATATTCTTATTACCAATTCGAGTTTACCAGCTCATTATATTTTGCCGTCCAGATCTAATGTATCTCTTAAAGAAGGAATGAAGGTAGGTGTGGGTGACACAATAGCTAGAACACCAAGAGAAACATCGGGAACTCGGGACATTACAGGTGGGTTGCCGCGTGTTGCAGACTTATTTGAAGCTAGGACCCCTAAAGACAAAGCAGAGCTCGCTGAAAAAACAGGTGTTGTTTCTTTTGGTAAAGAGACTAAAGGCAAAAGAAGACTAGAAATTACCTTTACTAATAGTGAGGGTGTAGAAGAAAAACACATACAAATGTTATCTAAAACAAGACTATTAAATGTTTTTGAAGGAGCTAAGGTTGAGAAAGGAGAGATTATCTCAGAAGGCGAACTTGATCCGCATGACATTCTTCGTTACAGAGGTATAACTCAATTAGCTGAGCATATAGTTAAAGAGGTCCAGGATGTATACCGTTTACAAGGTGTTGCAATTAATGATAAACACATAGAAGTAATACTTCGTCAAATGTTAAAGAAAGTTGAGATTGAATCAGCTGGTGATACAGATTTAATTGTTGGGGAACAAATGGAAATGACTTCTTTCTTAGAAATAGTAGATGAATTAACTAAAACTAATAAAGATGCAAAAACACCAACATCAAGATCAATATTACTCGGTATAACTAAAGCTTCTCTCGTTACAAACTCATTTATTTCTGCAGCATCATTCCAAGAAACAACAAGAGTTCTAACAGATGCAGCAGTTAATGGAAAGAAAGATTTCTTACGAGGTCTTAAAGAAAATGTTGTAGTTGGAAGGCTCATACCATGTGGAACAAGTTTATCAACTCAAAGAAATGAGTCCAAATTTGATAAAACAGCTCAGATTGAGAAAGAACTTGCAGAGGAGATGACCGCTTTTACAGATAAAAAAGAAATTATAGAAGAAGAAACTCCAGTAGAGCCTGTTTAAGCTTAAATCTTATTATCTTTGACTAAAATTGAGAGTTTATAACAGATGTTTGTTGCAATCTCAGCTTGACAACTATATGCTGTCCGAATAGAATTTTTGCAATTAATTTAATTAAATACTATGACTACAATTAATCAACTGGTAAGAAAACCAAGAAGAGACAAAGTGTATAAAACAACTGTCCCGGCTCTAGAATCCTGTCCACAAAGAAGGGGTGTATGTACTCGTGTTTATACAACAACACCAAAAAAACCTAACTCAGCTCTAAGAAAAGTAGCAAGAGTAAAATTAACAAATGGCCAGGAAGTTACTTCATATATTGGTGGAGAAGGCCATAATCTTCAGGAACATTCGGTAGTGGTAATAAGAGGCGGAAGAGTGAAAGATCTTCCTGGTGTTAGGTACCATGTAGTAAGAGGCAGCCTGGATACTCAGGGTGTTGAAAACAGAAAACAAGGTAGATCTAAGTATGGCACTAAGAAACCAAAAACATAAATAATCCTATGCCTAGAAAAAAATTAATTTTAAAAAAAACATTGAAACCAGATCCTATCTATAATAGTACATCGGTGTCTAGGTTTACTAATATGATAATGAGTGATGGCAAAAAAAGAACTGCAGAAAAAATTATTTATGATGCACTAGATATAATGGGAGAAAAGAACAAGGCGGATCCATTATCTATGATGGAGAAAGCTCTGCAGAATGTCAGCCCATCAGTTGAAGTTAAATCTAGAAGAGTTGGTGGTTCAAATTATCAAGTACCTATAGAAGTTAACCCAAGAAGAAAACTATCGTTAGCTATGAGATGGATTTTGGATGCCGCCTCAAAACGAAATGAAAAATCAATGAAGAATAAGTTAGCATCTGAATTATTAGATGCCTGTGAAGGCAAAGGTTCGGCTGTCAAGAAAAGAGAAGACGTTCATAAGATGGCTGAAGCTAATAAAGCATTTGCACATTATAGGTGGTAACTATGGCCAGAAAAACTCCAATTGAAAATTATAGAAATATCGGAATCATGGCTCATATAGATGCGGGTAAAACAACAACCACAGAAAGAATTCTATATTATACTGGCGTATCTCATAAAATTGGAGAAGTACATGATGGTGCTGCAACAATGGATTGGATGGAACAAGAGCAGGAGAGAGGTATTACTATTACATCAGCAGCCACAACATGTTTTTGGAGCGGAAGTACAACCCAGTTTCCAGAGCATAGAGTTAATATCATTGATACTCCAGGTCATGTGGACTTCACTATCGAAGTCGAAAGATCACTACGCGTGCTTGATGGTGCAGTAGCTGTATTTTGTGCTGTTGGTGGTGTTGAACCTCAATCAGAAACAGTTTGGAGACAAGCAAACAAATACCAAGTTCCAAGAATGGTATTTGTTAATAAAATGGACAGAGCAGGTGCTGATTTTTTTAGAGTAGTAGAGCAGATTAAAACAAGGCTAGGGTCATCACCCGTACCATTACAAATTCCAATAGGAGCAGAGGATTCATTTAAAGGAGTGGTGGACTTATTAACTATGAAATCTATTATCTGGGATGAAGAGTCTATGGGTATGAAGTTTGAAACCTCCGAGATACCAGATGATTTACTAAGTAAAGCAAATGAATTAAGAGAACAATTATTAGAGACTGCAGCAGAAGCAAGCGAAGAACTTATGGATGAGTATCTTAATAATGGGGACTTACCGTTAGAGAAAATAATAAGTGGTTTAAGAACAAGAACATTATCTAATGAGATTGTCTTAGCTATGTGTGGAACAGCATTTAAAAATAAAGGTGTGCAAGCAATGTTAGATGCAGTTATTAATTTTATGCCATCACCTATAGATGTACCTGCAATTAAAGGTGTATTAGATGATAAAGATGAAACACCCGCAGAAAGAAAATCATCTGATGATGAACCTTTTTCTTCATTAGCTTTTAAAATTGCAACTGACCCTTTCGTAGGGTCTCTGACATTCTTCAGGGTTTACTCAGGAGTTTTGAAAGCAGGCGATACTGTATATAACTCCATTACACAAAAAAAAGAAAGAATTGGTCGAATTTTACAAATGCACGCGAATTCAAAAGAAGACGTAAAAGAAGTTAGGGCCGGAGATATAGCTGCTGCCGTGGGGCTTAAACAAGCTACGACTGGTGACACACTTTGTACTCCAGAATCAGTTATTACATTAGAAAGAATGGAATTCCCAGAGCCCGTTATATCAATAGCTGTTGAACCTAAAACAAAAGCAGATCAGGAAAAAATGGGTTTAGCGTTGAGCAAACTAGCTCAAGAAGATCCCTCTTTTAAAGTAGCAACCGATCAAGAGTCTAACCAAACTATAATATCTGGCATGGGTGAATTACATCTTGAGATTATTGTTGATCGTCTAAAAAGAGAATTTTCTGTTGAAGCAAATGTAGGTAAACCTCAAGTTGCATATAGAGAAACAATACGTCTTCCTATAGAACAAGAAGCAAAATATATAAAACAAAGTGGTGGTAGAGGACAATATGGCCATGTTTGGTTAAAACTTGAGCCGCAAGAATCCGGAAAAGGATTTGAGTTTGTAAATGCGATAGTAGGTGGAGCTATACCTAGAGAATTTATTAATCCAGTAGAAAAAGGTGTCATTGAACAAATGGAAAATGGAGTCATTGGAGGATTCCCTGTGGTTGATGTTAAGGTTACACTTTACGATGGCTCATTTCATGATGTGGACTCTAGCGAGGTAGCATTTAAAGTTGCAGCCTCTCAATGCTTTAAAGAAGGTGCTAAAAAAGCAAAACCAGTTATATTAGAGCCAGTCATGTCTGTTGAAGCTGTTACACCTAAGGATTATCTAGGAGATGTAACAGGTGATTTAAATAGGCGTCGTGGAATCGTTCTCGGGATGGAAGATACAGTAATGGGCAATATAGTCAAAGCTGAAGTTCCGTTATCAGAAATGTTCGGATATTCTACCTCTCTTAGGTCGATGTCCCAAGGAAGGGCTACATATACAATGGAATTTACTAAATATGCCGAGCTACCATCGAATGTGGCTGAAGCATTAATACAGCAGGCATCATAATGGCTACAAAGAAAGAGACCGAAACTAAAACAAAAAAGAAAGTAACTAAAAAAACTACAAAGAAAGTTACCAAGAAAGTTGCTAAGAAAGCTACTAAGAAAGTTGTAAAAGTAGCAGCAAAGAAGGATAAAAAAGTTGTCAAAAAAAGTACCGATAGTAAAACTTCCTCGCATAAAGATGAAGAAACTACAAAAAAATTTTCCAAATCCAAAAAAAAGAGTGCACAAACAATTAGAATTAGACTGAAGACATTTGATCATAAATTAATTGATATCTCTGCTAAAGAGATTGTAGAGACAGCCAAAAGAACAGGTGCTAGAGTGCTCGGCCCAATTCCGCTACCAACCAGAAAAGAAAGATTCACTATATTAGTGTCTCCTCATGTAGATAAGGACGCAAGAGACCAATATGAGATTAGAACGCATAAAAGATTGATGGATATTGTTGATCCAACCGATAAAACTGTAGATGCGTTGATGAAGTTGGATTTAGCAGCAGGCGTAGACGTTCAAATCGAATTAAATTAGTATTTTTCCTTAAAAATCATACATAAAATGTAAAGAATATGTTAAGATTCAGCACATTTTACGTAAAAACATATAATATTACTAACTTTATCATTTTGAGGATAATAAAATGAGCTTGGGTATGATAGGCCAAAAGGCCGGAATGACTAGAATATTTGACAGCACTGGAATATCAGTGCCAGTAACGGCTATAAGCGTCACACCAAATCAAATTACACAAATCAAAACTACCGATAAAGATGGCTATAGAGCTATTCAGGTTTCTTATGGTCAAAAAAAAGAATCGAGAATAAATAAAGCTGTATTAGGACATTATAAGAAAGTGTCGGTAGAGCCAGGAAGAGGCTTAGTTGAATTTAGATTAAATGATAAAGAAATAGAAGGGTTAGAAGTTGGCAAAACAATAGATTTAAGTCTGTTTAAAGAAGGCGAGCACGTAGATATAACAGGTACGACATTAGGAAAGGGTTTTCAAGGGGGAGTTAAGAGACATCATTTTAAAACACAAGATGCCACTCATGGCAATTCTTTATCGCATCGTGCACTTGGTTCAACTGGTCAGTGCCAGGATCCAGGTAGGGTGTTTAAAGGAAAGAAGATGGCTGGACAGCTTGGAAATAAAAAAAACACAATACTCAATCTAGTTATAGTAAAGATTTTGCCTGAAGAGAACACAATATTAGTTAAAGGGTCAGTACCCGGACACGATGGTTCAAATGTAATAATTAAGCCAACTAAAAAGAAATATATCCTTAAAGAAATATTGACACCAGAAAAGAAATCAGAAGAAAAATCAAACCCTGAATCTCATCAATCAAAAGAAGCAGCAAAGGAAGTAGAAAGTAAAAGTGATGAAGTGGTTAAAGAAAAAAAAGTAAACACTCAACAAACAGAAACACAAGAGTAGATTATGGTTGCGAAAAGTTTAGATAAAATTTTCAATAAAGAGTTTAATGAGTCACTGGTTCATCAAGTGACCACGGATTATTTATCTAATCAAAGATCAGGTACAAAAGCACAAAAAAATAGATCAGCAGTTAGTGGAGGAGGCGCAAAACCAAGACCACAAAAAGGTTCAGGAAGAGCAAGGGCAGGTACAACACGCGGACCTATATGGAGAAGTGGCGGTGTAACTTTTGCAGCCAAACCAAAAGATTATAATAAAAAAATTAATAAAAAAATGTATAAAAGTGCTATGAATTGTATTCTCTCAGAATTAGTAAGAAAGAAAAGATTAATTTGTGTTGAAGATTTTAATGTAACAGAACCTAAAACTAAATCATTTATTTCTGAACTTAATAAGTTAAAAGTAACAAATACTTTGCTAATAGTGCATGAAGAAAAGATTAATGTTTTCCTTGCGGGCAGAAATTTAAAAAATGTCGAAATTGTGAGTCCACTAGGTGTTAATCCATATAACTTAATGAGATATGACAATGTTGTAATTGATTCTAAGGTTATAGAGAAACTTCAAGGGATGACAGTATGAATAATGAAAGATTAATGAATATTATTATTTCACCACGTGTTTCTGAAAAAGCAACTTCTAGAGCAGATACTGTAAATCAACATGTATTTTCTGTTTTGAAGGATGCTAATAAGTTAGAAGTCAAAAAAGCAGTTGAAAAAATGTTTGAAGTTAAAGTTAGTGATGTACGCTTGTTAAATGTTCGAGGAAAGCTAAAAAGAGTAGGAAGAAGATATGGCAAAACCAAAGATTGGAAAAAAGCATATGTAAGTTTGAAGGAAGGATTTGACATTAGTTATGGGGAAAAAGAGGCATAATTATGGCGCTTATTAAATCAAAACCAACATCACCAGGCAGAAGATTTCGTATTAAAATAACAAATCCTGATTTACATAAAGGCAAACCCTGTGAAGCATTAATTTCAAAAACAAAAAGATCAGGCGGAAGAAACAACCAAGGTAGAATAACAACACGTCACATTGGTGGTGGGCACAAAAGAAAATATAGAATTATAGATTTTAAAAGAGATAAAGATAACATTACAGCAAAAGTTGAAAGACTTGAATATGACCCAAATAGAAATGCAAATATTGCCTTGCTTCTTTACATCGATGGTGAACGGAGATATATAATTGCGCCAAAGAATCTAAAACAAGGGGATACTGTTATGTCTGGAAAAGATTCTGCTATATCAGTTGGAAATTCTTTGCCAATGAAAAATATCCCAGTAGGTACGCAAATTCACTGTATAGAAATGAAACCTGGTAAAGGAGCTCAGATAGCCAGAAGCGCAGGAACTGTTGCCCAAATTGCAGCTATTGATGGAGAATATGTCACTGTAAAATTACGATCCGGAGAAATGAGAAAAATTTTTTCAGATTGCAAGGCAACAGTAGGCGAGGTTGGCAATAGTGAATATAATTTACAATCATATGGTAAAGCTGGAGCGAAGAGATGGTTGGGCAAAAGACCTACTGTTAGAGGTGTTGCGATGAATCCTGTTGACCATCCACATGGTGGTGGTGAAGGAAAAACATCGGGAGGTAGACATCCAGTCTCTCCATGGGGAACTCCTACAAAAGGATATAAAACAAGATCCAACAAAAGAACAGACAACATGATAGTTAGAAGAAGATCTAACAAGAAAAGGAAATAATTATGACACGATCACTTAAAAAAGGACCTTTTATAGATTATCACTTACAAGCTAAGGTAGACAAAGCTGTGGAGAATAATGATAAAAAACCAATTAAAACTTGGTCTAGAAGATCTGTTATCTCTCCAGATATGGTAGGTCTCACTATTGGTGTACATAATGGTAAGCAACACGTTCCCGTGTACATAAGTGAAAATATGGTTGGACATAAACTAGGAGAATTTTCTCCGACACGATTATTTAAAGGACACTCAGGAGACAGGAAGGCTACGGCTAAGTAAATAAAATGGATACACAAGCAATATTAAAATACCAAAGAATATCTGCACAAAAATGTAGACTAGTTGCCAATGCGGTTAGAGGACTGAAAGTTGATAGGGCTCTAGAATTCTTAAATTATAATAATAAAAAAGCATCTAGACTAATTTTAAAAGTTCTAGAATCAGCAGTAGCTAATGCTGAGAATAATAATTCACAAGATATTGATGATTTAATGGTAAAAAATGTTCTCATTGATGAGGGACCCACTGGCAAAAGGCATATGCCTAGAGCGCGTGGAAGAGTAAATGAGATTTTAAAAAGAAGCAGTCACATCACAGTTATTGTTTCAGATGGTAAAGAGGCTTAATTATGGGGCAAAAAGTACATCCGACAGGAATTAGACTTGGAATATCAAGCGATTGGAATTCTAAATGGTATGCAAATGCCAGGGAATTCCCTAAATTTTTAATGGAAGATATTAAAGTTAGAGATTATTTAAAAGCAGAACTTAAAAATGCTTCTGTAAGTCGTATCTTAATTGAAAGACCAACAAAAGAAGCTGTGGTTACTGTATATTCATCAAGACCTGGCATTGTTATTGGAAAGAAAGGCGAAGATATCGAGAAATATAGGGATAAAATTGCACTAATATTAGGTCTCCCTAAAAAAACTATAAAGTTAAATGTAAAAGAAATTAGAAAACCAGAATTAGATGCTCAATTAGTTTCTGAGGGTATTGCACAACAACTAGAAAGGAGAATTATGTATAGAAGAGCCATGAAAAGAGCTGTGACAAATACTATTAGATTAGGTGCTTTAGGAATTAAAGTTAATGTTGCTGGCAGATTAAATGGAGCTGAGATTGCTAGAAGCGAATGGTATCGTGAAGGTAGAGTACCATTACATACATTAAAAGCTAATATAGATTATGGTTTTTCGGAAGCGTTAACTACATATGGAATTATTGGAATTAAAGTTTGGATATATCATGCCGAAGAAGTTGAAGGTGCAACTGAGACAGAAAACAAAAAAATAACAAAAAAGAATAATAGTGGCGAGTAAAAATGTTACAACCAAAAAAAACGAAATTTAGAAAACAACAGAAAGGAAAACTTAGAGGTTTTGCTACTTCCGGTGCCAAAGTTAGTTTTGGGGAATATGGGCTAAAAGCTATTACGCGCGGCAGAGTTACAGCAAGACAAATTGAGGCTGCTAGGAGAGCTATGACCAGACACATCAAACGTGGTGGTAAAGTCTGGATACGTATTTTCCCAGATGTCCCTATAACAAAGAAGCCTGTTGAGGTTAGGATGGGAAAAGGAAAGGGAAATGTTGAGTACTGGGTTGCTAAAATACAACCAGGAAAAGTGTTATATGAAATGGAAGGTGTTACAGAAGAAATTGCCAGAGAAGCATTTAGATTAGCGGCAGCTAAATTACCAATTATAACAACATTTGTAACAAGAGCGATTATGTAATGAAAATAGAAGAATATAGAAACAAAACAGATACAGAGTTAAATAAAGAGCTAGAAGAGCTAGTAAAAGAACGATTTAACCTACGCATACAAAGAGGATCAGGATTGAACCCTAAACCTCATTTGTTTTCTATAAATAAAAAAAATATAGCTAGAGTTAAAACAATATTAAAAGAGAAGAAAATAAATGGAAAATAAGAAGACCAAGACTATCTTAGCTAGAGTTCTCAGTAATAAGATGGATAAATCAGCAACAGTGGTGATTGAGAGACAAATCAAGCATCCTGTTAATGGGAAGTTTATTAAAAGAACTAGTAAATTTCATATTCATGATGAAAATAATGAGTGTGTTGTGGGTCAGCAAGTCCGAATTCAACAAACAAGACCAATATCAAAAACAAAATTTTGGTCTTTAGTAAAAGACGATATAGAGAAATAAAATGATACAAATGCAATCAACTTTACTTTCAGCAGATAATAGTGGCGCTAAAAAACTCATGTGTATTAAGGTGCTAGGCGGATCACATAGACGATTTGCATCTATAGGAGATGTTATAAAAGTTACTGTCAAAGACGCTATTCCAAAAGGGAAAGTTAAGAAAGGTGAAGTATATAATGCTGTTATAGTTAGAACAAAGAAAGCTATTAGGAGATCAGATGGTTCTGCAATTAGATTTGATACTAATGCTGTAGTTATTTTGGATAATAAATTAGAGCCTATTGGGACAAGAATATTTGGGCCTGTAACAAGAGAGCTTAGAGCGTTAACATTTATGAAAATAATATCACTTGCTCCAGAGGTATTGTAGAGAAGATTATGAATAAATTAAAAAAAGGCGATTCAGTTATAGTGATTGCAGGAAAAGATAAAGGAAAAAAAGGCGAAATTTTGAAAATGATTGAGCCAAATAAGGTTGTGATTTCAAATATCAATTTAGCTAAAAAACATGTAAAGCCTAACCCAAACAAAGGTGATAGCGGAGGCATTATTGAAAGGGAAATGCCTATGGATATCTCTAATATAATGGTGTTGAACCCTATTACTAAAAAAGGAGATCGAGTTGGTTTTAAAAATTTAGAAGATGGTAAAAAAGTGAGAATTTATAAATCAAATAAAGAGGTTATAGATATTTAAGATGAATACATATAACGAATATTATAAAGAAAATGTTATTCCAGCTTTAATGGAGCAGTTAAAAGTAAAATCTCCAATGGAAGTCCCTAGATTAACTAAAATCACTGTGAATATGGGTCTAGGATCTGCTGTAAATGATAAGAAAGTTCTTGAGTCTGCGCAAAAAGAGTTAACTCAAATAACGGGTCAAAAAGCTGTTTTAACTTATGCTAAAAAGTCTATTGCTAACTTCAAATTAAGAGAAGGTATGCCTATAGGTTGTAAAGTAACATTGAGAAAAGAAAGAATGTATGACTTTTTTGAAAAACTTATTAAAATATCTCTACCAAGAACTCGTGATTTTAGGGGACTTAATCCTAATTCTTTTGATGGAAGAGGTAATTATACATTAGGAGTCAAAGAACATATTATATTTCCGGAAATCGACTTCGATAGCATTGATAAAATCAAAGGACTGGATATAACCATTACTACTAGTGCTAAAAATAATGAGGAGGCAATGGAGTTATTTAAACAATTTAATTTTCCATTTAAATAATTATGGCTAAACTTTCAATAATACAAAGGGAAAAAAAGCGTGCAATGTTAGTGCTTAAATATGCGCAGAAAAGACAAGACATAAAGAATCAGTTGAAAAACACTGAGCTTGAAATAGAGCAAGTAATGTTGCTTAGAAAAAAGTTACAAAAATTACCTCTAAACTCAGCGCCTAACAGGCAGAGAAACAGATGCTCTTTAACAGGGAGGCCTAGAGGAGTATATAGAAAGTTTGGATTAGGAAGATCAAAACTAAGAAAAGCAGCAATGAGAGGCGACATACCAGGTTTAACAAAGGCAAGTTGGTAATAAATTATGAGCATGAGTGACACAATAGCAGATTTGCTAACTAGAATAAGAAATGCACAGAAAGCTGAAAAAGCATCTGTTGAAATACCATTTTCAAAAATGAAGCTATCTATATGCAAAGTTTTAGAAGATGAAGGTTATATCGAAACAACAGAGGTTGCTGGCGATGCAAAAAAAACTTTAACAGTAATGCTTAAATATTATGAAGGGAAACCGGTTATTGAAAATATCAAAAGAGTAAGTAGACCAGGTCTTAGAATATTTAAATCTTCTAAAGATGTACCTACGGTTAAAAATGGATTAGGAATTTGTATTGTCTCAACATCACATGGTGTTATGACTGACAAAGAAGCACGTGAAAAAAATTATGGAGGAGAGATAATTTGTTTTGTCTCATAATTAATAATGTCTAAAGTAGCTAGAAAACCAGTTTTAATACCAGAAAATATTAAATTTAGTGTGAATGAAAATTTAATTAATATAGAAGGTCCTATGGGTAAGTTATCATTTGTTAAGAATGATAATATTGCTGTTGTCATTGAAGATGGAAATGCTCAAGTCAAAACCAAAAATAGTGAGTTTATTCCTCTTTCGGGAACCACAAGAGCTTTAATATTTAATATGGTTCATGGTGTGACGCAGGGTTGGACGAAAAAACTTAAAATGATCGGTGTAGGATACAGGGCTAAAGCTGATTTGAAAATTTTGGAATTAACTGTAGGTTTTTCTCATCCTGTAAAATATCCGATTCCTGAAGGGCTGAAGATAGAAACACCGAGTCAAACTGAAATTGTAATCACAGGTATAGACAAACAATTGGTTGGTCAAGCTGCAGCAGAAATAAGATCATATAGCCCCCCCGAGCCATATAAAGGAAAAGGGATTAGGTATGATGATGAAGAGGTAATAAAAAAAGAGGCTAAGAAAAAATGATTCGTATAATTAAAGATCGAAAAAATTCTCGTCTAAGAAGAGCTCGTAAAGCTAGAGCTAGAATTAGTGAGACTAGTGCGCATAGATTGAGCGTCTATAGATCCATTAAACATATTTATATTCAACTTTTAACAGGAAATGGTAATAAGGTTATTACCACCATTTCAACAAATCAAAAAAATATGAAAAAAAAGAAAATTAATTCTAACAGTATTGAATCATCAAAAGTTATTGGAAAACTAATGGCGGATTTTATTAAAAAACAAAAAATCGAAAATGTTGCATTTGACAGATCTGGTTATAAGTATCATGGAAAAATAAAAGCTTTGGCAGACTCAATGCGTGAAAATGGAGTGAAGATATAATGGCATATGATGATAAAAAATCTGATTATATAGAAAAGTTAGTTTCAGTGAATCGTACTGCTAAAGTAGTTAAAGGCGGTAGACAGTTTGGCTTCACTGCTCTAACCGTCGTTGGTGATGGTAATGGAAGAGTTGGTTATGGCTATGGTAAAGCCAAAGAAGTCCCTATAGCTATTCAAAAAGCGATGGAGAAAGCTAAAAAAAGTATGATTTCTGTTGCTTTAAAAAACGGAACATTACAGCACACTGTCACACACTCACATGGTTCAGCAAAAGTTTATATGCAACCTGCAGGTGATGGTACTGGAGTAATCGCTGGTGGTGCTATGAGAGCCGTTTTTGAGGCAACTGGCGTACATAATGTATTAGCTAAAAGTATCGGCTCAACAAACCCTATAAATGTTGTGAAGGCTACTATAAAGGGTTTGGAAACAATGTTTTATCCTGCTTATGTAGCAGCAAAACGTGGTAAAAAAACAAACGAGTTATAAAATGGTTAGCAAGAATACAAAAAAAATTTCAGTAAAACAAACCAAGAGTTTAATTGGAAGTACCAAGAAACAGATTCTATCAATGAAGGGTTTAGGTTTGAGAAGAATCAATCATGAAGTTACATTGCATGATACTCCTGAAATTAGAGGAATGATAAATGTTGTAAGACACATGGTGGAAATTACTAATTAAGTAGAGAATAATATGAGCAGTTTATTAAACCAAATTAAACCTAATATTTTTAGCAAGTCTAATAAAAAAAGAGTTGGTAGAGGCGGCGGCTCTGGTACTGGAAAAACTTGCGGCAGAGGTCATAAAGGGCAGAAATCTAGAACGGGAGGAAAAATCCAAGTTGGTTTTGAGGGAGGACAAATGCCGCTTCAAAGAAGGTTGCCTAAAGTCGGATTCTCATCAAGAGTTAACAATCTCTCAACAGAGATAAAGTATGACAGACTTGGAAAGATAAAAGAAAAAGAGATAACGCTTGAACTTATGAAACAGTATAAGTTAATTAAGTCTAAAATCCAAAAGGTTAAAGTCATAGGACCATGTACGATTAAAGATAAAAAAACACTTAAAGGCATTACATGTACAAAATCAGTACTAGAGTTTATAGGAAAATAATAAGTTATGGGTAGATCACAAACTAATATGACAGGCGGCCTTAGTGGATTAACTCAATCTACTGAATTAAGACAACGAATATTTTTTGTTGTTTTTGCTCTAATAGTTTTTAGATTAGGTAGTTTTATTACATTGCCAGGTATTGACCCGTCAGTTATGAAATTTTTATTTGAACAACAAAGAGGAAGTATTTTAGATATGTTCAATATGTTCTCTGGAGGTTCTCTCGAGAGAATGTCAATTTTCGCTCTTGGCGTGATGCCGTATATTTCAGCATCAATTATAATTCAAATGATGACTCATGTTTATGCTCCTCTAATACAACTTAGAAAAGAGGGAGAACGTGGAAGAAAAAAAATCACAAAATATACTAGATATTTCACGATGCTGTTAGCTATCTTGCAATCACTTGGAGTAGTTAATGCGCTAGAAAATCAAAATTCTGCGAGCACTACGTTGGTGCTTGACCCCGGATTTACATTTTTAGCAATTGGGGTTATCACTCTAGTTACTGGAACAATGTTTCTTGTTTGGTTGGGTGAGCAAATCACTGAGCGTGGTATAGGTAATGGTATATCGATTATAATATTTGCCGGAATTGTCGCTGGATTGCCATCAGCAATAGGTAACACAATTGATTTAGCGAGAAATGGTGAATTGCAAGGTTTTACCGTAATATTAATATTCTTGCTAGTTTTACTTATTACCGCATTTGTTATATTTATTGAACGTGGACAAAGAAAAATCCCTATAAATTACGCTAGAAAAATGCAAGGAAGAAAAATGTATGCTGCTCAAAGCTCTCATCTTCCGCTTAAGATTAATATGGCAGGTGTTATCCCTCCTATATTTGCTTCTGCGATTATACTTTTCCCTGCAACAATAGCAAGCTGGAGCGGCACTGGAAGCGAAGGCGGCCTTGTTCAAAGCATCGCATTGTCTCTCTCTCCAGGTCAACCTTTATATATTTTACTTTATTCCTTTGCGATTATTTTCTTCTGCTATTTTTATACAGCACTAGTTTTTAACGCCAGAGAGACAGCAGATAATTTAAAAAAATCTGGTGCATTTATCCCAGGCATTAGGCCGGGTGAACAAACGGCGACTTATATTGACGATATAACAACTAAACTAACTACTATTGGTGCTATCTATATAACATCAGTATGCTTATTACCTGAATTCTTAATTCTTTACTTCAATGTACCATTTTATTTTGGAGGAACTTCTCTGCTAATCGTGGTTATCGTAGTGATGGATTTAATGGCCCAAATTCAGTCTCACCTCTTATCTCATCAATATGAAGGTATGATGAAAAAAGCAAATTTAAAAGGTATTGGCGGAGGAATGAGGTAACAAATGAAAGTTAGAGCATCAGTAAAAAAACTATGTAGGAATTGCAGAGTAATTCGAAGAAATAGAGTAGTCAGAATTATCTGTAAAGATCCTAGGCATAAACAAAGACAAGGTTAAATAGGTTGTATTAAATGCAAATGAAATATAAAATCATCGTTCGAGAGACAATAAATGGCTAGAATAGCAGGAATAAATTTACCAAGCGGAAAACAT
>MDTB01108467.1_pt1 | contig 15672 bp, 16 predicted proteins | sample 811161 | NCBI WGS metagenome assembly MDTB01 (sample SAMN05326650, study PRJNA326480) | marine metagenome | isolation source: seawater | place: Mediterranean Sea | collected 2009 | reverse complement strand
TCAATATATAACATATAAGATGGTAAAGTTATTTAGTTCTCCGGATGATAATAATTTAACAGCAACAGATTATATTGAACGAAAACGTAATTTAACATTATATTGTGATTATGGTAAACAAAATAATGGTAGAAAAATAGCAAAAACGTATGAAAATGGCCAATTACGAAATGCATCTAACCATTCTAATTTATTAAATTTAACAAAAGGTTATTATGATTATCACCAACGTATAGATATAAGTTCTAGTTTATTTCAAATATATGAAGGTGAGAAATATGATAGTAAATGCATTGAAGAAAATAAGAATATGGATGCTATAACATCAAATTATACAGGTATAATTTTGTTAACAGACGAGACAGATATATCACAAAATAGTCAAAATATAAAAGATACATTATTTGATAATGTAGTTGATTATAATGAAATAGAAACATCTTCATTAACAAATGAAGGAAAAGATGCGAAGATGCATAAAACAAAGTGTTTTCAGTTTCCTTTAGTGAAATTAACAAAAAAAAAGTTAAACCATAACAGATAATGAATAATCAGGTATAGAATAAATTTGATTTTGTATATTAATTTTAACATTTACTAATTGATTATCACGCCAACACTTTAATAATAATGTATCAAGATTTTCTCTATATTCAAAGCAATTATTAATGCTGTTTTCAGCTAAGAAATATTCAATTCGCGTATCTACATAATTTTTAGGTATACGTTTATATAATTGACATTGACATATAGGTAAAAAAAATAAAAAGAATATTTTGAAGTTCATATATTTAATAATATTTATAGTTTAAGTAATTTAAATATTATTAAAATCCTTGTGTTTTTGCAAATGTTTTATTACCACCTCTAGAACGTAAAAAATCTATTTGTTCTTTTGTTTCACAAGCACAACCACCGGTTCCACTAACGGTAGAATGTTTACAACATTCTGGGCTGAAATTATTATTAGCATAAAAGAATAATCTACCATCTGGCATAGGTATTTGAACCTTTTCATACATTTCAGTTGGGTCGTGTTTTAATTTCATACTAGAAAAGGCTTCTCGAAAAGAAGGTAATCCTTTTTGATATGTATGATTTAAAAGAGACGCAGCAACATTAAATCCTTCTTTTTTAACACAATTACATAATAATTCAGTACCAATTACCATACCTAATGCGATACATAATAATACAACTTCTAATCTAAGTTTAATACCAAAAACTTCAAACTCCATATAAATAATTAATAGATAATAATTTTATAGATATAAATTTCGAATATCTAATGTATTTTCTATAGCAGAATTATAATCATATAGTTGAATATTATCTATATGAAATTTTCCAGTATTAGTAATTAGATGATAAAAATATTTATCTTGATATTTTGTAGTTTGTTTTAAGAATTTTCCTAAATGGCTAGATGTAAAAAATAAATTAGTACCGCCTATTTTTTTATTTTTAAATTTATAAATATAATGATTTTTTATATCCTTTGCTTGAATTTTTACAATACCAGTTACTAATTCACCATTTTCTAATATATCACCGGGGATGATTTTATGAATTGGAATAACAATTTTATTTTTTAAAGTAATAGGTGTAATCGATATTAAACCAGCATCGGTATGTTGATGTATATTATCAGTAGATGGAGAAATATGATGATTTTTCATTTTCATTAAATCAGTGTTATCTAAATCATCCCAATCAGCAAAAGTAATATTATTTAATATTATTCTTTTTGTTGTAGTATTAATACAATAAATATATTTTTTATTATAATCATTGAGTAATATAGCATCAGGATGTTCATTAACTTGGATCCAACCAGATACATTATGATATACATAATGTGTTCCACTAACAATAGTATTATTTAAATTATACATTTTTTGATTGTTTAATAATTTAAAAATAGCAGTTACTTTGTTATTTTTTCCTAAAACATCACCACAACGAACATTTTTCATTTTAATTGGTCCATTTTTTGTTTGTAATATAGTATTTTCATCAAAGCAAGAAGGAGATGAATGTCTAGTAGCATTATGCACTTTAACAGAGAAAATCATAACTTGAATCCAATGAACAAGCATATAGGTCCAAATAACGAATAAAATAGTAGCAGGAATTGCTAAATACCATAATAAAAATGGAGGTATAGCAGCAGCTGTATATAATGCAACGATAGGTTTTAATAAAATAATTAAAACACCTAATAAAACCCATATGGAAATTTTTAATATGGATTGATATGCGAAGTTAATACCTAATATAACTCGTAAAAAGGTAGCTAATGCTGTACTTGTTCTATCTATAGTATCTTTTATATTCATTAAATATTTTTGTATACCAAGAACTACATTAGCTAATTTACCTGAAATATTAATGTTAAAACCGGTTATCATATTCAAAAAATCTAAAAGTTTGTTTTTAATAGTTCTTACTTCTGCTGCCATTATTTTAAAAACCTTAACAATAGTATCTAATATACTATAAATAGGCTTTGTAAATATAATTACTATTTTTTCTAATATAGTATGTGAACATTCTTCAAAATTAGCAGCTGTATATATACCAACCTCATTAGGTGCTTTATTATGAATAATACCAGCAAAAGGTATAATAGCAGGATTACATTTATAATCTGGCCAATTATCTCTTATAGGTTTTGAATATACTCTAATACAAAGATATGAACATAACATTGTAAATGCCCCTAATATTAAAATAGCGGATGTTACAGAACCACCATAAGTTTCTAAAAAAGACGATTTACTATATTTTTTTTCTATTTTATCGATTGTTGTTAATTTTTTTTTAGTTGGTGTAACATTTCCCATTTATACTATAAGTGGAAAATATTCTAATCTTCCCAATCCCAAAAAATAAATTCGCCGACTGGTATATTATGGTTGCTTGTTATTAAACAATATACAATATCATCAACTTTATTAGTTTTTTTTGAAACAGATGACTCTTCAACAGGAATAAATCTATTACTTTCAGGGTCTTGTATTAAATGATTTCCTGTAACATATATATTTTGTTTTAATTTTTTACTATATATTTTGTAAAATTTAGTACCATTGTTTTTTATTTTCATAGAACAAATAACATCAATATCGTTTAATAATTTATCACCTAATTCAATATCTTTTATTTTTTTATATTTTCCATCATTCATTTCTATTTTTGTATTTCCTGAAAAACATAATACATCAGCTACACCACAATCACCTTTTGCACAACAACTAGGTCTAGGTTTTAATTGAAATGTTCTTACAAAATCACCAGGGGGACCACAATGATAACTAACTCCAGCCATACTAAAACCAGCACTAGCATTCATAATAATTCTTGATGTTGCAGCAATCCTCATAATAGTATCTTTCATCTGTATAACCATTTTTTGAACCTTCATAACAACATTAGTGAGTATTGCTTTAATATCTAAATTCATATTTAATCCTTGCATCTCCATTTTAGGCATGACGGCTTTAATTTGACTAATATCTTTCATTAAACCACCTCCTACTTGTGTTACTATATTTAATGTAGTAAAAACAGGACTTAAAAATTTATCCATTAAAACTTGCATAATTCCTGCTACACAAGTTGTAAAATTTTCCATAGTATCATATCCTAAATATCCCGCAAATGGCATAACCATAGGATTACATTTATGTTTTGGCCAATCATCCTTTATTCTTTGAATACCTACAGATATCATATTTCCGAAAAAAATCCCCATAAATACGCCTAATACTATCAATAATTTTATTATATCCCATATGTTCATAATAAAATATATAGTTATTTTTATTTTAACAATTAACGTCTTTTCCTTCTTCTTTTAGTTTTTCTTCTTTTTTTCGTTTTCCTTCTTCTTCTTTTAGTTCTTTTAGTTTTTCTTCTTCTTCTTCTTCGTCTGGTTTTTCTTCTGCCACCACCTTCATATTTTTGGTTTGCTTGTTGTTGTGCTTGTAAATCAGCAGCATCACCCATAGATTGATTTCCTTTTTCACTTGTATTAGAGCTAGATGGTCTAACATATGTTTCGCCTTGCTCTTCTGCTCCTCCTATTTGATATCTTTTTCTTCTTCTTCCTCCTCCTATTTTATTTCTTATTAATTGTTGTTGTGCCGCATCAGCATCATCCGCATTTTTTTTAGCTAAAATTTGACTACTAGATTCACCATCATTATGACCAGCAACATTAACTTCACCACCCCCTCTAAATTTTTTACGTTGTCTTTTTCTAAATCGTGCCATCATATATAAATAATATAGATAATTAATAATTTAAAAATATTAATTAATACTAAAATATAATGAATAAAGAAGACAAATTGAATTTAAAAAACATGGTTAGTAAATACAATCCTGTTGAAACTACAGACAAAATACGCGAATTAAAACATAGTGAAAAAATACGAGAAAATGTTACAACTTATCTTGAATTGAAAAAAAAATATAAAAGATTAAGCAAAGAACAGTTTTTAAATATTGTTCAAAATAAATGTTATTTTTTATATGAAAATTACACTAATATATTTAATAAATTAGTAAAAGATGAATTAGATTTAACTATATTAAATAAGTTTTTATATATATTAAGTAAAATAGAAAACGGTGAGATTGACCAACACGAAGGTAGTGTAATGGTAGGAAATATATTAAAAGAATTATATATCGATTCCGCACTGCGAAAAGGTAAAAAAAGTAATAATAATAAAAAAAAAGAAAGAACTAGAAAAGGAAAAAATATCACATGGAATGATTATAAAAAAATTATTTAAAATTGATTTATTTTAATATAATTAAGTTAAATCAATATGGTTAAATTAGTTATTGTAGAATCTAACGCAAAATGCAAAAAAATTGAAGGATTTCTTGGTAATGGTTATAAATGTATAGCTTCTTTTGGACACATCCGACAATTTTCAAATGGTTTAAAATCCATTGATAAATCTAATAATTATATACCTTCTTATAAATTTATTGATTCAAAAATGAAATTTGTACACAGTCTTAAAAAAGCTATAAAAAATTGTGATGAAGTAATATTAGCCACAGATGATGATAGAGAAGGCGAAGCAATAGCTTGGCATATATGTAAAAGTTTTAATTTATCTGTTCATCAAACAAAACGTATTAAATTTAATGAAATTACTAAACCAGCAATATTAAATGCAATGGAAAATCATACAATTATTAATATGAATAAAGTTAATGCACAACAAGCTAGAGCAATATTAGATATATTGGTAGGATTTACTATTAGTCCGTATTTATGGAAACATGTAAGTCGTAATAGTAAAGATGGATTAAGTGCTGGTAGATGTCAAACACCAGCATTAAAATTAATATATGAAAGGGAAGAAGAAATTAAAAATAGTCCTGGAGAAAAAGTTTATGACACAATAGGTAACTTTAATATAAAAAATCATAAATTAGATTATACGTTGAATCATCATCATAAATCAAAAAAAGATATGGAATCTTTCTTAGAAAAAAGTTTTGATTTTAATTATAATATAAGTAAAATTTCAATCACTAATCATACATCCAAAGCTCCTTATCCATTTACAACAAGTATTTTACAACAAAAATCATCTAATGAATTACATTATTCACCAAAACAAACAATGCGATTGGCACAAACATTATATGAAAATGGATGGATTACATATATGAGAACAGATTGCAATAAATATAGTAAAGAATTCGTAAATAAAAGTAAAAAATATATAACAAATAAATTTGGTAAAAAATATATAAATAAAAATATTGAAAAGTTAGTTATTACAAAGATAAAAACTAAAAAAAATAATGCACAAGAAGCTCACGAAGCTATTAGACCAACTAATGTAGATAAATGTCCACATAATTGCAAAGAATCTGGTAAAATTACATCACGAGAATTAAGATTGTACAAATTAATTTGGAATAATACTATGGAATCAATAATGTCTGACGCTGAATATAAAAAAATAACATCTTCAATATCTACACCTGAAAAACATTATTATAAACGTTCTGAAGATCAAATAACTTTTCCAGGTTGGAAAATTATAAAAGGTTATGAAGAAAATAATAAACTATATAATTTATTATTTAATTTAAAAGAAATTATTCAAAAAAAAGGTAAATATGATGTAAGTTATAATGAAATTATTAGTAATGTTAAATTAAAAAATTTAAAAGCACATTATACTGAAGCAAAATTAGTTCAATTATTGGAAAATAAAGGCATAGGTCGTCCATCAACCTTTTCATCATTGATAGATAAAATTCAAACAAGGAAATATGTTTTAAAGCAAGATGTAATAGGTAAAAAAATGAAATGTATTAATTTTAAATTAACACAAGAAGAATTAGAAGAAATAGAAGATGAAAAAATATTTGGCAATGAAAAAAATAAGTTAGTATTACAACCTTTAGGTATTATAGTATTGGAATTTTTAACAAAATATTATAAATCTATTTTTGATTATGATTATACAAAAAATATGGAAGATTTATTAGATAATATAGAAAATGGTAATGAAATATGGCATAATATATGTAAAAGTTGTGATTCAGAAATTTTAGAATGTTCTAAAAAAATCCCAATAAATAGTAGAAAGATGTATACTATTGATGAAAATCATGTATATATGATCGGTAAATATGGGCCGGTTATAAAATATGATGATGGTAAAGGTAATACCTCATTTAAAAATGTAAAAAAAAATTTAGATATAAAAAAATTAGAAAATGGTGAATATAATTTAGAAGATATATTAGAAAAAGGTAATATATCACAAGGTAAATTATTAGGTAAATATAATGATAATAATGTATTATTAAAAAAAGGTAAATTTGGATTTTATGTAAATTGTAATGATAAAAATTATTCATTAAAATTTTTGAAAAAAGATATGGATGATATTAAATTAGAAGATGCAATAAAAGCGATTAATTATAAAAATTCAAATCCTAATATATTAAAAATATTATCAGATACTATTAGTGTTAGAAAGGGTAAATATGGACCATATGTAATGATAAAACAAGAAGGAAGAAAAAAACCTAAATTTTTAAATATAAAAAATAAAAAGGTTGAAGAAATTACGTTGGAATGGGTGAATGAGAATATTTAATAATAGTTTTATTATATATATATAACATGGCAGATAAAGGTAAGAAAAGTATTTCAGCTGATGAAGGACTTAAAAAAGGCGTGCAAGTTCCAGCAGATAATCAAGGTTCATCAAAAGCAACAGGTATTACCGGTTCTATTGGTTTAAATAATAAAAAGGAGTCTATTGGTGATTGTAATTTATTAGGAGAAGAAATTACAAAAAAAACATTTCCATTCACACCATTAATACCTTTAATTATTTGTTTAACTATATTTATTTTTACAGCAATTAGTGCCGAAACAGTTGCTACTGCTGCTAATAATACAAGTCCACAACCAACACTGATATTATTATTAATAGGTTTTATTATTGTATTTTTTAGTTCCTTTTTTACACATAGAGATAATACACCGGGTAAATATTATGATAGAGTTATTAAACAAGCAAAAAATCCTCTTATAAAAACATTAGTTACAATTGAATCATTATTAACTAGTTCCATTCAAAAAATTCAATGCACTGTTTTATATCGATGGGTTGAATATTATAATTATCCATTCAATTATATAATTTTCTCTGGTGCACTTGTTATTTGTTGTATTGTATTATTAGCTCATCTACAATCAGCATTACATAAATATGGCCCTGATGATTTATCACCTGGTTCTGAAGAGGCATCCACAACTAATAAAAGAGTGAAACATTTTTTAGCAAGTGGAGGAGACGCTATTAAAAAAGCATGGGGTAATGTAATTTATACATTCTCTTTTTTTGGTGTGTTATTCACTATTTTCACAAATTATCATATTGTAAAAATGTTAGATGAAGATGATAAAACGATATATATCGATCCCGCAAAACCTAAAGAAACTATTAAATTCGGTCGGGGAGGAGGCGCCGCAATTGCTGAAGAAGTGAAAAAAGGTATGAAATTAAGTACTTTAAAAAGAACCCACTGGATTTTTAAAATAATAATATGGGCAATTGGAATTGTTGGAACGTTAACCGCGTTTTATAATCTCAAAGCATATCATACTGAAATAAGTAAAAATCTATATGTTTAGTTAAATAATATATTATTAATGAATAGAATATTATTTAATTACAAAAAAACGAAAGGTTAATCCATATTCATTTGTTTGACTTTGACTCCAGATTCCTGATATTTTTAATTGAAATTGTATTGATGAATGATTACCAACTTTTAACTTATTTTCATCAAATAATTTTAAAAAATGATTCGATAATTGTTCATCTATACGATAGATTTTTTTTATATTAATGTCATTGTATTTTTCCAATATATTTTTTTCTATATTTTTTATTATTTCTACTTCTTGTTGATTTTTATTACTATCATCAAAATTACATTTTATTTTATTAAAATATTTCTCAACGGTTAAATTATATAATGTAAATGATATTGATATTCCATTTAAAGTAAAATAATCATTCGAAAAATATATCCTATAAAAATCACTATTTGACATTATATTATTTTTTGTTTTATCACTTATCATCACATTATGACAATTAAATTGCGTTGTATCAATTGTTAAATGCATTTATATATTATATTTGTTTATCTTTTAAGTCGAATATACTTTTAATAAATATAAAGTTAATATTGTCTCCATCGATAAATCCTTTTGTAATGAATTTATCTTATTTAACATCTCGTCACATTGTTTATAAGTTTTTTTTAAATCATCCTCTTTCTTTTTTATTACTTTTTCCCACAAATTAACAATATTCGGATATTTATCTTTGTATTCGTTTAAATCTTCTTTTATTTTATTTATATGATTATTTTCTTCCATAAAAATATATTTTTTTTTAAGTTTAAGTATTAAACACTAATTATCATATTATTATAATTTATGAAATTTCTATCAACAAAGTTTGAAGATTATGTACAAGAATTTGAAAAAAATAATTTACACAGTGATATGAAACCTATTTTTAAATTATATAATAATATTGAAAATATTAGCCATTTAATTTTTTATGGACCTAGTGGAATCGGAAAATATACACAAGCATTATCTTTTATTAAACCATTCAGTCCTTCATCCTTAAAATATGAACGTAAAATTAATATCAATTTATCTGCCAAAAAAGAATATTTTTTCAAAGTTAGTGATATTCATATTGAAGCAGATATGGGATTATTAGGTTGTAATGCCAAAGTTCTATTCAATGAATTATATAATTCTGCCTTAGATATTTTTTCTACTATGCAAAATCAATTTGGATTTATCTTTTGTAAAAATTTCCACGAAATTCATAATGAATTATTAGATGTATTTTATAGTTATATGCAAACATTAGCTCATAAAAACATAAAAATTATTTATGTTCTAATAACAGAACAAATTTCATTTATACCTGATAATATTTTAAATCGTTCACAAATTATACCTTTCAAACGACCTACAAAAACAAGTTATAATAAATGTTTCAAAAATGTTTTAAAAGGTAATGTTGAATTACATAAAATTAAAAATATTAAAAATATTATATCTGATATCCAAATATTAGATAATATGAATAAAAAAATTATAAATAAAATTGTAACAAACATTGAAAATTACAATACTATTCATTTTTTAGAATTTAGAGATATAATCTATGATATTTTTATTTATAATATTGACATTACTGAATGTTTATATGAAATCATTTGTCATTTTGTAAATGAAAATAAATTAAATAAAGACTCGTTAGATTTAATATTTGATAAATTATATAAATTTTTTAGGTTTTTTAATAATAATTATAGACCAATTTATCATTTAGAAAGATTTCTTTATTATTTATGTACAATAATACATGGAATGTAAGGATATAATGACAGAAACATTAGCTTGTACAATATTAAATATTGAAAAAAAACATACATTTGAAATGAGAAAAAAAGCGTATTTCAAAATGGCATTGCGTCATCATCCAGATAAACCTGGTGGAAATAAGGAAAAATTTCAGAATGTAAAAGAAGCTTATGATTTTTTAAATTTAAAAGGTTTGGATCCCAGGGAAGAATCAGAAGACCTATCATACATTGATATGTTAAAACAAGTTGTTCGATTTATATCACCAACCACGCAATGGGACGATATTTTTTATAAAACATCATTTAGTGAATTTGCTGAAAAAAGTATAGCTGGTGTAGAAAAGATTTCATTAAAAATATTCAAAGCATTAAATGTTAAAAAGGCTTTAGAAGTATATGAAATTATAGATAGATATTCTGATATATTAAATGTTAGTGATGATTTAAGAAAACAGATAAAGGAAGAATTGTCAAAAAAGATGAATTCGAATAACATTATTATATTAAATCCTGATATTGATGATCTTTTGAATGATAATATTTATAAATTAGAAGTGGATGATGATATTATATATATACCATTATGGCATAAAAAGATATATAATAAAATAAATGATGATGACGTGGTGGTTATGATGTTACGAGAACCTTATTGTTCTCTTGGTTTTGAATATGTTATCAAAGAAAACAATGATATATATGTTACGATGGTTTTGAATTTAAATGAATTATTTGATAAGTCTTATCACGAATTTAATTTGGGAAGTAAAGTATTTAAGATAAATAGTAATCAATTATCTTTAACAAAGGAACCACAAATGATTCTATTTGAGAAGCAAGGGATATTGAGAGCAAATAAGAATGATATATACAATTCAAAAAAACGTAGTAACGTATATGTTGAGGTGACACTTAAATAATTTTAATATATATATTTTATATATTAAAATGGCAAAACCAGAAGATGATGCAAAAACCATTCAAGAATTAATTAACGAAAAAGTTATAGAAGAAGGGAAAATATATCAGGCACCATTTGAAGGTGAAGGAGAGGATGATAAAATATTTTTTCACAAAAACCTAAAAATACATATTTTCAATGGAAATAAGGAAAAATGGATGCAAAATAAATCAGCTGTATCGAGTGATACAGCCATACGCGGTTTCATAAGAATGCAGGCCACAGCATCAAATAAATCACTCTTCACCAGGAAAATTGAACAAAACAATTTTGGTGAGACAAAAATAAAAAAGGATAAAATAGGAACATGGGACACCAACGTAAAAAAGTTTATAAGAGGGAATATAGATCAATCAGAAGTAAAGACAGAGAAGATAGATAAGAAGAGTGAAACAAAACAAACATATGTTAAATTAATAAACAATGATAAAGATAAAATTTTGTTAGGTTATGGTAAAAGAGAAGGGGAAATAATAATATATTATAGACGCAATTCAGATGATATTTTAAACATTTTAAAAAAAGAAGAATCTGAAGTGGAAATCAAAAAAAATTATACAATAAAAGAAGATAAACAACAAGCATATGAAAATATGTTTAATGATATGAAAAAAAACTATAATACCTGTGAAAATGATGAAAAATGCGATTTACCTGGGGATGATGAAGAAAAGGAAGTGAATGAGGAATTCAAAAATGACAAAGATGCACTTAAAAGGTACAATACATTGCGAGAATCAGCAAAACAAAAAATACAGAAAAAGCAAAAAGAGATAGAAGATAAGGAAAAAGAAAAGGAAAAAAATTTACAGGAAAAACAATTGGAAGAAGAACGTTTAAGGCGAGAGGAAGCAGAACAATTAGAAAAAAAAAAGAAAGAACAGCAAAAAGAAATAGATAAAACAAAGGCTAAAATAGAGAGTGATAAGGCAGAAATTGCTGCACAAAAAACTCCTACCGAGGAAACAGGAGTTGGGACAGCATCCAGAACCCCTACACCACCAAAAGAAGAGAATTTGATAGGGAATTTAAAGGGTCGTGTTGATAGTGCGCAACACGTCATTGCAACAAGCAGAGGAACAAATACAGAGAATCAAACATCAGGGGAGGGTAATGATGGTAGTGCACCTGCAAAAAAATCAAACATTAAATCTATACCATTAAATTATTCAGCAAGTTTATCTAATAACGAAAATATACCAGAAGCATTAAAAAATATTACAATAAAAGAGTTAATTGATGATGACAATTTAAATATATTCAAGGATGGTATACCTATTGAAGTAGAAGATGAAGATTTAAAAGGAGCTGATAATTTTTTGAATAATATAACAATTTCACAAGAAGAGTTAGTTAATAAAGAAATTTTAAATGCTAAAATGAATGATATAGAAATGCAATTTAATAATAAAATAGCTAAAACAAAAAAAGAAGTAGAAATTTTAAAAAATGAAAGAAAATCTTTTGTTTCTTTTAATTCTTATTTTAAAAAAATTGGAGCAGAAGTTTTTGATGGAGATATTAAAAATATTGTAGTTGATTTAGAAGGTAATGATAGTGGTGGTCAAAAAAAAAACTTATTGGAATTATTAAATGAATTAGAATTATTAATAGAATGGAATGATTTGAAAAATTGGTATGAAGAAACAAAAAAAGATATAAAATCAGATGATAAAAAACCCACATCATCCGCATCATCCAAAATACCTCCACCTCCACCACCAAGGCTAGATAAAAATGTAGGTGCAGCTCCTAAAAAATCAGGCACAACAACAACAACAACGACAACAACAACGACAACAACAACTCAAGGTGGGAAAAAACGAACAAAAAAAAATAGAAAAAAAAGAAATAATAAAACGAAGAAGAAATGAATAAAAAAACAATAGTTATTTATTATATATGAATGAAATTGATATGAATAAAAAGATTACTGATAATATTAAGAAAGTAATGAAGAAAAAGAATGAAGAAAAAGCAGCGAAAGCACATAAAGAATTAAAAAAAATGGCAAAAGAATTATATGAGTCAAATTATTTAGATTATTTATATTTTATAACAAATCAAATAGATGATGATACAATTAGAACTGAAATAAAAAATAACATTAAAAATATAGAGGAAGAAATTAAGAAATTGATGAAAGAAGAAGAGATGGGCACGCAAAAAACATTAGGAATTTATGGGAATATCGAAACATTCCGAAATAATTTAAATAATTTTATTGATACGTTGGAGAAAAAGAAAAAAGCAGAAAAAACTGAGGAGGATAATGACAGAACTAAATATAATAATGAAACTTTAACAAAATAAATAATACTATAAAAAAATTTTATAATATTATTTAATCAAAATATCTAATTTATTTAGACGTTTTTTTTAACCTTTTTCTTACGAACTGTTTTCTTCTTCTTTACTGGTTCTGGTTTAACTTCTTCTTCTTCTTCTTCTTCTTCTTCTTCTTCTACTACTTCTTCTTCATCATCATCATCATCAAATGTAGGACCACTATTATGCTCTTCTGGCTTATATGGTGCAACATCTTCTGTTTTTTTAGCAGCTTTAGAACGGATGCTATCCAATGCATCTTCATCATCACTATCTACCAAATCAATTTGACATTTACCAGAACCTACTAGATAAGTAGGCGGTTCAACACATGATTGGACCAATTTCCACGTCAAACCGCACTTACCACCTGTGAACCACAATCCATTACATTGAATCAAACCTCTGATATAACTACCCTTAGGAATCAATGAATGTGGAGTTCCTTCACATTCAAATGTATTACCATTTTTAGAAGGTTTATACAATAGCTTACCTTTCATATCATAAACCTCTGTATTCCATGAACCTTCCCAATAAGGGATTTTAATCTTCATGGTAGGATTACGAGTATAATCAGGGTCACCCCATTGATTATTACCTAGTTTCTCCTTAGGATACTTCAAAATAGGATAGAATAGTGCTTCTACTACTTCTTTAGTCATTTTACTCTTACCAAACCATTCACGACTATTCTTCACACAATCATTCAAAATCTTATCCTGAAATTCTTTAACATTATCCAACATCGCACGTTGAGCTGGAAACTTATCAGGTTCGAATTGTAGAGCCAAATCATATCCGGTAACTCTACCTTCATCATTGGAACGTTCATTTGAACCCCATGTTAGCATAACAGGAATTTGCAATACGAGATTGCGATCATTCAATTTAATTTGAACATCTTTACCACCCCTAGATGTGACTTTAGGAGGAGCATATTTAACCGTAGTTGGTTTAAAATCTTTGGCTTTAACAAACTTAACAGAGGACATCTTATAAGTTTAATAAAACAGGTATTCTTTAAGTCGATTTTATTTATTGAAAAATCGATTTAGTTGTACTTATTCCGTACTTTTCCATTGTGTTGCCTGTTAAATTTTTCATATTGTTGTTGAATATTTGGATGTATATTATTTTTTTTTTTTGAAATTTTCATATTTACATTATTTTTTTGAGATTTGTTTTGTAATTTTGGAATAGGTAACTTAGGAATATCATTATTGTTCGATGGTGGTGGAGGCGGTGGTGTATTATTAGAATCTTTTAATATATTTAGTTCGTCCTTGAATGTATCTTGATACCAACTATTATGCGATACTAATCCTCTAATAGCTTTTGATTTAGGTGTTAATGATTTTTTTCTTTTTATTTCTGGTTTCATATTTTTTATCGATTCTTGTATTTTACTTTGTTTTCCAATACTATTTTGTAATTTTATTAGTGCTTTTTTTTCAGTTTGAATATTATTCATAATATTATTAACATTATTTTTATGTAAAGTTTTGTTAGGTTTTACATTTATTTTATTTATATTATTTGGTTTAACGGTATTAATTGGTTTAGTTATTTCTTTTTTTTGTTCTACAACAAAGGAAGGTTTAATTTTAGATTGTAATTTATAATAAATTAAACCTCCCATACTTATACAACAGGCAAAAGATGATAAAACAGTTATAAATATAATAAGAGGTATATCATGTTGTTGTTCATTATTATTGTCTAATGATTCGCTAGAACCTCTTAAATTAAAATTAGTTTTTTCAAGGGTATTATTTGTTAAATTTATATTAGATGTTGTAGGCGTAGATGTGGTGGTTGTATGCGTAGATGTGGTGGTAGTAGGAGTAGATGTGGTGGTAGTAGGTGTAGATGTTGTGGTAGTAGGAGTAGATGTTGTGGTAGTAGGTGTAGATGTTGTGGTAGTAGGAGTAGATGTTGTGGTAGTAGGCGTAGATGTTGTGGTAGTAGGAGTAGATGTTGTGGTAGTAGGAGTAGATGTTGTGGTGGTAGGAGTAGATGTGGTGGTAGTAGGAGTAGATGTTGTGGTAGGGTTAAAAATAGATATATTAGAGATATTATAAGAATCATTATAAAATGATTTAGATTGATTAATAATTTGTTGAATAGAAGAATTATAAGATTGTATATTTAATTTTTCATCAGTAATTTTTATATTGGGGTCTTGTTGAGAATTATAAATATTTAAAGGATCATTGAAACACATATAAATATCTATACTAGAAACAGTAATTCCATTTATTTCATTATTCATACCCCATAATTTTTTTGGATTATCACATTGAATGTTTTTCGAAAATACTTGGCTAGAAAGTAGTAATAATAATATATATAATAATCTCATTATATGTATTATTTCCTTGTCTTAAAGTTAAAAAATATGTAAAAAAGATATA
>MDTB01114535.1_pt1 | contig 15673 bp, 15 predicted proteins | sample 811161 | NCBI WGS metagenome assembly MDTB01 (sample SAMN05326650, study PRJNA326480) | marine metagenome | isolation source: seawater | place: Mediterranean Sea | collected 2009 | reverse complement strand
ATACTTTTGTATTCATTAGGTATCAGTGAACAAAATAATAGAGTTCCAGAACCCATTATTTCATAATATCGCGGTGTAATATCTTCAAATGCTGCAGGAGTTGCTATCCATATTTTGCATTTATTTATTGTTTTTGAATATTGCTTTAAACTACTAATTCTTCCAAGTTTGATATCATCACTACCTTTCCAAAATACTTTTATATCATCTCTTTGACCAAGTATGAAACCAATATTTTTTCTTAGGTTATTAACTTTGAAAGCATTTTTTGGGTAGTATTTATTTTGATGTAGCATTCCACTAAAACCCAAATCATATGTTTTAAAAGTATACCTAGGTTTAAAAATATTTTTGTCAAAACCATAAGGCATAAGCGAACAAGAGATATTTGTTTCTTCTTGTATTTTTTTAAATGATGGTAATGGTGTAATTATGTGTTTGACTTTATTTTTAATACAAAAAGATAATTTTTTCTGAAAATAGTTTTGCGACTTAAATAAATAAACAATTGCAGGTACATCTAGATTTTTTATCTTTTCAAAGTATTTAAATTTTTCAAAATATGATAATCCAAATATTATAATATTTGGAGCAAATGCAAGTTGATCTATCAATATTTTAAAATCATCAAAAAATTTAGAATATAGTACAACCTCAGTATCTCTTTTCAAAGCTCGATACAATCCCCCATAGTATGGATAATTTTCCTCCTTTTTTGTACCAATGTAAGAGTCTATGTAAAGGATTTTCATAAACAGAAAATAAAATGAGTAATTAACAATGCGGTTTTAAACTTATATTATAAAAGTTGCTTGGTATTATCTCTTTAGATTTTTTACACCTGGAGCATAATTTTGATATTTTCTAAACATACCTTGATCATGGCAACCATTGCTTACAAGATTCAGATTGTATATTTCTTTTTGATGCATATGTGCGAATAAACTTAAAATCTCATTATCCCCCCACCTATACTTATAAATACCACCATCTTCATTTACTGCCTTTATCCACTTTTCCCATAGATTGGTTTTGAAAATTGAATTATTAATAACATAGGTGTCACACCAATCTATATAATGAAAATTTTTATGTGCATCTTTATCGCTCAAAAGATTATTTAGTTGAACAGATTTTGGGATTATTTCATTTTCTATCATAAACTTTTTGGTAAAATCCCATAATCCAATTCTTGTATCTAGGTGACCTTGATGAGGTCTACCATTGTTTAATCTTTGGCCAACAAAGTAAGCTGCAATATCTACTTTTTTTTCTTGAATTTTTACAAACGGATCAAAAAGAAGTTCCGTATTGTATCCTGCTTCATCATCATGTGTCATGATAAAATCATATTCATGAAGGTGAGTGTTTGGATAGCCGTACATGTTACTAGTAAAATTGCACATATGAAGATATCCTTTCCTTTCAATAGGAAAGCTGTTTTTTACATACCAAATATCTTTCCTATTATAAAACAACTCGTTTTCTTGAATAAATTTTGGTGTCTTATAATCAACTGAAATAAAGTAAATATTTTGACTAGTAATTGATTTGATTTTTTCTTGAAAATCTTTTGAATCATATATATCATCAAAATAATGTACAAATATTGGATAATCATGCTTGTAGTTAAAATTATCCCAAAGGGATTTTAGACAGTATTTTATGCATCTATCCCTTGATGAAATTATGACAATGCAGGCATTTAAACTTTCAGACACTATTTTGAACTTTGATTAAAGGAGTTGAAAATCGAAAAATTATGATAGCAGCTCATATGAATCATTTCTCAAAAAAATTAGGTTCCCTACATTGCAAAGTAGTTTATAACCTTTTTGCTCACCTAATTCTTTAAGTGGCAAAAGAGAGGTTGATCCATCCTTATCTTTTTTATGTATTGCACCTTCCCTCTGTATAATATATTCTTTCAATCCACTACATTCGATTATTACTATTTTTGGTTTGTATCTTTTTAAAGATTTCCAAATATGATAATCACAACTATCAACATCAATACTTAATAAATGGAAATTGTCAGGAATATCTGTTAAATCTAAAATATCGTCTAATAATTCACCATGACCTTTTTTATAATGTACGGTTTCATTAAGAGGGTGTATGTTTGAATAATCACTTGCTGTTTTTTGTAAGTCTAAGAATTTTTCTTTATCAGATTCTATCATAACACAATTCCAGTCATAGTTACAGACTAAATTGAATGTATTGCTTAAATGTTTCCCGTCCCATGCGCCAAATTCACAAGCCCACCCTTTTTCTATATCCAATCTTTTGAACAACTCTTCAAGAATACCATCTTCTCCATTTTGACTAAACTTATTATTCCTATATAAAGTTAGATTCAGATTGTAATCTATTGGATTTGGAAAATACTTGTCCGATTCAACTTTACTGTAAATTATATTCTTAATTTTGTTAAATATTTTCATAAATATAATTTTTAGTATTTTAGATTATTTGGATTTTATATTCATTTTTGTATCAATTCTTGATTCCATTCAAGTTTAGGTCTTATTGCACCCTCTAAATAATCAGTATTAAGATGCCCCATTGCACTATGGCCATCCCAAGTATCAATAATTATAAAAGATATTGCATTTTCTTTATGTATATGCTTGATACTCCTTGAATGGTGAATTGTCGAAACTAGTTGCGAATAATAAAACTTTCCAGGCCGCAATAAGTTTTTTGGTATTTTTACTGAACTGATATACTTTCCAGTCTTTCTTGGTTTAAACCAAATCTCATTGGCATCAACCGCATGAAATATTAATATTCCCTTTTCATCTTTTAGAGACATTGATGGGGTATATTCTTGTCCCTCTTTTAAAATATGAAACTGACATTCAATTATTACATCTTCTGTGATTTTAAAAATTTCTTTTGAATTATTACTTTCATCTAATGCCCTTATGGACTGTAATGCAATCTCCTTATTTTTGGAGGAACTATTTATATCAAAAAATACTTTAGAATTCACAGATTTCCCGCCAGAAAGATATCTATCAATTATTTTATCTGTATTCCCTTCGCAGATTAATTTGCCCTTATCAAGTAAAATTGTTCTTGGACAAAGTTTAGAAACAGATGACATGTTATGACTAACCATTAATACTGTTTTCCCTCTATTAGCAATTTTATCTAGTTTGTTTAAACATTTATTTTGGAATTCATAATCACCAACAGCAAGAACTTCATCGACAATTAAAATATCAGTATTTAAAAAAGCTGCAACAGCAAATGCAAGTCTTACATTCATTCCGGATGAGTATCGTTTGATAGGTGTATTGATATAATCACCCACTCCGGAAAATTCTACAATTTCTTCATATGATTTGTCAATCTCAATTTTACGCATTCCAAGAATAGATCCATTAAGGTATACATTTTCTTTTCCTGTTAGTTCAGGATGAAACCCAGTACCAACCTCCAATAACGATCCAACCCTTCCATTTAATATTGCTTGGCCAGTAGTTGGTGAGGTAATTTGAGATAATATTTTAAGCAATGTTGATTTTCCAGCACCATTTTTTCCAATAATTCCAACAACTTCTCCAACTTCTATTTTTAAATTAATATCACGAAGTGCCCAGATATCTTTAAAATTACTTTTATGCTTATTAACGATATTTTTTCCTCCATTGAACTTAATTTGTAATCCTCTCCACCAATTATTAATGTCATTACTTAACATACCAGAACCAATAACACCAAGTCTATATTTTTTACTTAGATTTTTAATTTTTATTGAATATTCTTTGTTCATACAGTGTCCACAAACTTCTTTTCAACTTTAAAAAACGAAAACATTCCTAAAAGCAATAATATGAGTGAAATTATGATTGAGTAAACTATACCTTCTGCCGATGGCCCTGAGGATTTATCAATAAAAGATCTAAAACCCTGAATTGGAGCAGTCATTGGATTTATCATAATAATTGTTTTAAAATTATCTGGAACAATATTCATTGGGTATATAATAGGTGAAATAAACATCATTGAGCGTAATCCAAACCCTATCAAGTGTCTTATATCTTTATATTTTGCAGTAATTGAAGAAAAAAACAGCCCCATTCCTAAACTAAGAACAGATGTGAGAAGTATATAAAACACCAGTGATAAAATTGAAAATAAATTTATCATACTTAATAGATTATTTATAGATGTAATAATGATAATTAGTAAAAAGAAAACAAAAATCTGGATTAACATTTTAAATGAATTCGTCATTATTTGTGAAATGGGTATTACCAGCCTTGGAAAATATATTTTATTAAAAATTCCATGATTTGCAATAAATGTATTTGAAATCAAATTAGTAGAGTCACTAAAGTATGTCCAAATAATCAGCCCAGACATATAAAAAAGTTCTGGCGCAATACTCCCAGTATCTAAACGCGCAATTTTATTAAAAACTATTGAAAAAATTATGGTCGTAAATATTGGCTGTATAATGAACCATAAGGGACCAAGAATAGTTTGTTTGTAGTATATAGAGATATTTCTTTTTATAAACAGGTATGTTAAGTATCTGTGATCAAGAATTTGATTTAGATTATTTATAAATGGTCGACCTTTTGGAGTGATTATTATTTTTTTCATTAAATGAACGATTAGTCTACAAAAAGATTTTTCATAGGTTCAAAGCGAGTATGAGATTTAATATAGAAGTTTGATTGCTTATTTTTTTTAACATATTCTGAAAATTTGGTTTTTAATATTTCCCCATATTTATTTTCACGTTCAAATTCCATTGCAGATTGTTTTGATTCTTTTGCCCAACCAGAGTCCAAATAAAAATCAAATCCATAAAGGTGAATATTTTTTATTCCTAAAACTTCTACTGCATGTGCTATAGCAATTAAACCACAATTACCAAGCCACCACCTTTTATGTATTTTGTGAGACATATATTTCACGTTACCATAGATATTACCTTTTTTATTAATTCTTTTTCTTATACCTAATATTCTCATTGACCAAGGTAATGCAACATGAGTTGAAACAATTTTAAGCTGTTCAATCTCATTTTTTTCTAAATGAGGTTCAACAATATTGAAAATGATATGTACTTTTTTATTAGATAGGTATAACAGGTCTTTTTTTGTTAAATCTTGACTTTCATAATTCACAAGCATGGTATTATTAATTTCATTCTTCGCTCCATCAAAATAAAACGACCTTGATCTCCCTCTCCCTAAAATCACTATATCTTTTATTTTTTTTATTTTTTTAAACGGGTTAATTATCATACTAATTTTGATTCAATTTGGATAATTATTTGTTAAAAAGTAAATCTCTAATCAAAATAAAGCCGTTTACCAGACACTTCTTCCACCATCCAAACAAATTACTGCACCATTCATATATTTTGAAGCTTCGCTTAATAAATATACTAATGAACCCTGATATTCATCGGGATTTGCCATCCTGCCCATTGGTATTCTTTGTATTACTTTATCCATAAAATCTGATGGCAAAGCGTTATCAACACCGCCAGGACATAAAGCATTGCAACGCACAGAGTTTGGCCAATATGTTGATGTATAGCGAGTCAAACCTATAAGGCCGGTTTTGACAACAGAATAAGAGACAGGTTTTACAGGTTGTTTATTTTTTGGTAAACCTGCCTTTTGATAAAGGCGTTGGTCTGGAGCAATAATACCAAGATCTGATGATATATTAAGAATTACACCACCTTCTTTGTTATTTGATATCGCATTGCCATAATATTTTGTGCATAAAAATGCACCTGTAAGCCCAACAGATATATCTGCATCCCAATTTTTAATAGGGAAATTTTCTAAACGTGAATATTCCTTATCATTCTCTACATCGAATTTTGGATTATTTGCAGCATTATTTACCAGCGCATCAATTTTACCAAAACGTTTCAAAATATCCTTACAATTTTTTTTTATTTCCATTTCATTTGTTATATCAAGAACATAACTCAAAGCTCCAGTTTCATACTCTTTATTTAGAACTTTTACTTGTTCTAATAATAAATTTTTGTCTAAATCTAAGAGTATTGGAACTCCTCCAAATAAAGCAACAGCCTCAGCATGCTTAAATCCTAATAGACCAGATGCACCAGTAATAAGAACAATCTTATTTTTCAATGAAAAAATATCTTTGTCCATTTTAATCATAACATTTATACAGGTGCTTATTACCTTAAGATATTATAAATCAAAAATTAAATTATTTAATAACTTCAAATTGAAGCAATTCTGCTTGACCTGACTCAATAAGGTAATTGGCCCAAGATAAATTACAATGAGTACTAATATTCTTGATTTTGGAATTACCGCTTGGCTTGCGATCTCTTAACCATAATAAGGCATTCGATAAATCATATCCGTGGCGGAAACCAACATTAATATTTTTAAATCCAGCGATTTCTAAGCTTCTTTTTAGTGTCATATCATCAAAGTACCAATAGTGAGCAGTCCTGTAAAAGAACCTTTCAAATTCTATAATTTTCATCTTCATTAAAAAATCATTTACATTATCGGTCTCAATATATATTTTTCCTCCTTTTTTTAATAATTTGTATGCACCTTTTAAATATTCAACTGGATTCTTTGTATGTTCTATCACTCCAAAAGAAACAATTATATCTATACTACCAAAGCGTTGTGAATTTATTTTTTTTATGGAAGAATAAACCTCATGACCTCTACTACTCAAAGAATTATGATAGCCTTTGAACGGCTCAACACCAATTGTTTTTGATGCAACACCTTTGACTAAATCTAAAAATGAACCACCACCACAACCATAATCAACAACAACTTTATTTCTAAAATTCTCTATACCAATACTTGAAATTATTGGAGTTTGTTCCTTGTCATGCACTTTGATATAATTGAGCACATCCGAAGAATCATTATATAAATGACGATACTCTGAACTATCATATTCAATTTCTGGAAAAGGATTTAACTTTTGGATTCCACAATAGTTACACTTAATTACATCAAAAAGATTCTTAGTTAATTTGCCATAACTACCGGATCTAATTTTGCCATTATATACAATATCAAAATCATCTTTATTACAAATAATACATTTATTCATAGTTTGCGCAACATTTTATGAAAGTTATTTTTTTCAATTATAAAATAGTTTTACAATAACCGATATTTAATCTGCTCGGCGTTAATTATCTCTTTTTATAAAATATTTATTTTCCACAAAAATCATTTACATTTAAAATAGAATTTAGAATACTTTATGTTCATCTATAGTATCGATAATAACTTTTTTTAAGACATCTATCCCTTCTTCTAATGCCTCTTTGTCAATTGTTAAAGGTGGAGCTAGTTTTATGGACTCTCTTCCAGTATGTACAATTAGAAGTCCTCTCTGCATACAGAGTTCTGCTATGCGGTTACATAATTCTATTAATGGTTTCCCTGACAAATCACTAAAGATCATAGATGCTAATAACCCTTTGCCTTGAACATTAATTCTATAATCTGGAAAAAGTGTTGAAATATGTTCTAGTTCACTATGAAAATATTCACCTAATGATTTTGATTTTTCTATTAGACCATCATTTATTATTGCCTCTAAATTAGCCATCCCTGCTGCACAAACTAATGGATTTGCAGAGTGAGTAGAACTCATAGTACCAATTTCAGGCAAATCCATAATTTTTTTACTTCCCAAAACAATAGAAAGTGGCAGACTAGAACTAGAACCTTTTCCACAGCATATCAAATCTGGTTGTACATTATAATGCATATAACCAAACATTGTCCCCGTTCGTCCAAAACCAGACTGCATTTCATCAAAGGTCAAAATTGCATTGCATTCTTTAGTAAATAATTCTATTTCTTTTATAAAATCTGAAGGGTAAAAAACGGCACCCCAACCTTGGAAGGTCTCTAACATAATACCACATATATCTTTTTTTGGGTCTAAACCTTTTTCTAAAAATAAATGTGACAAACTATCTCGAAAAAATTTCTTAGGATTTTCTTTTACCTCAGGAAGCCAAGGATATGGAAAAGGTATATGATGTATGTTCGGGTCAAGATAACCAATCCATTTTTTTTGTTCAGGATTTGAACTCATCATCTGTGCACCCATTGTTCTTCCGTGCCAGTTTCCATCTATACAAATTATTCCTCCCTTTCTTTTATTTAAATTTTGTCCATTGAGCCGCATCAATTTCAGTGCGCATTCTGTAGCTTCAGATCCAGAAGAAAGCAAAAAAGCTTTTTCAAATTGTTTTGGAGTATTTCTAATTAAATATTGAATGTATTTAATTCTTTCGGGGGAAGTGAAATTATAAGTATGAAGTAATGGTTTGTTAATTAAATACTTTAAGGCTTTTATTATTCGCTTATTACCATGTCCAGCATTAGTAACAAAAATTGTACTGGAAAAATCTAACCATTTATTTCCCCATTGGTCGTAAACTTGATAGCCATCAGCTTTATCCCATATAATAGGTAATTGACCATGCATAGCATGCGATTCGATACTATATAAATTATCCAGCAAAGTTATAGACTCAGGGACTGGAATAGATGTTTGAATAACTCGATATTTTGTATTTATTTTTGGAACATTTTTAGGCTTATGAGAAAATATGGTAGACATATTATGAAGCTTTCTCATCTAACCATTTCAATATAGTAGATGATCTTTTACTTAAATAATATTCAATAAAGTTAAAATCTTCTATTGTATCTACCTCAGTACAACGAGGAGTTTCAAAAACCAACATTCTGTCACCATGGATATTGTCATTATCTATGACAAATGAGAATTTTACGATATCTATATAGCCATCAGGTATGTACATCTTTGGAAATGTTTGACGTGGCATATTAACTTTTTCTGGAGTTAAATCATTTTTCAAGCCCTTAAAATACCCATTTGCATCTTTTAAAAACCATTTAAATGGTGACTCTGGTGCTTCATGAGCAGAACGTAAAGATGTTGCATTAGGATAGTTTTCAAACATCTTAATTGCGTCTTTTAAAATTTTTGGATCTCTTAGTGGTGTTGTCGGCCTCAAGTGAAGCCAAAGTTCAGGAATGTAACTATTTTTATCATTGTAAAATTTCATTGCATGTTTCATAAAATCATAATCACTTGAATTGTCATTTGAAATATCAACTGGACGAATAAATGGCACTTTCGCTCCATATTCTAAAGCAATATCAGCATATTTTTGAGAATCAGTAGAAATTATTACCTCATCAACATTAGCTAACTTTGCAGCAGCAATACTGTAAGCTAAAAGCGGATGACCAAGTAAAGGTTTAATATTCTTATTCTTAACACCCTTGGATCCTTCGCGTGCAGGAATTATTGCAATAGTTCTACTCAATCAAGCATCTCCACTATTTCTATTCTAACTTTGTCTGGATCTAAACAAAAAAATACTTTTGCAATCCCCTCAGATGAAAGAACTGGCTCACTGATTACTTTTATATTATTTTCAATTAATTTTTTGTGAGTAATAGTTGCATTTTTTACTCTTAAAGCAATATGGCAAATTCCTACATTTATAATTGAACATTCAACGGGTTCAGTTAAATGAGATGGGTATTCTAACAGTTCTAAAATACTTCCATCCATAGATTTTAGTTTAATAAAATGAGCCGTCGCATTGTTTAGACCTGTAATCTCGTTTATATAATCACTAGAATCAGTGAAATCTTGAATCACCTCAAACCCGAGAACATCTCTATAAAAATGTAAAGATTTAGAAATATCTTTTGTTATTATGCCAGTGTGACGATAACCAATAACTAATGAATTTGACATATGGTTTGGTTAATGAAACTTAGTTGTTATATGTAGGCATAGTCATTTAGGGATGGAAATTCTTACTGAAAACTATTCGCTTTCTTCCCATTGCAAGTGCCCTCTTAATTTCCGAGCAATGGATAATTCTTCATTTAGAATCCTTTTTTCACCATCGCCCAACGCTTTCTCAATTTTCCTTACAGCACCTACAAGCATTTTAAAGCCAGCTGGCTCAATAGATGCGGCTTGATCAGAACCATACATTGTTCTTTCTAAAGTAATGTGTCTTTCTAGCGATGATATTCCTAATGCTGCGGCTGCATACGAAACTGCTAGTCCTACCTCATGTCCGCTATAACCAATATTGCATTTGTAACGATCTCGCAATGTATTAATCACATTAAGGTTAGCATTTTCATCTCGCATTGGATATGTTGATACACAATGCATTAATTCAAAAGAGCATCCAGCATCTTTAAAAATTTGAGTTGCCTTATCTATATCTTCAAGAGTGCTTAATCCTGTAGAAATAAATGTATGCTTTTTTTCTTCTGCTACTATTTTTAATAGATCTTTGTATACAATCATTGCTGAGGCTATCTTATTGTAGGCAAGATTAAATTTTTGTAAAAATTTTTGGCTTTCTATATCCCAAGCAGAAGCAAACCACACAATATCATTTTGCCTACAATACTCATCAATCTGCTGGTATTCGTGCAACCCAAATTCTAAACCCTCTTTTTGCTGTCTTTGAGTTATTCCCCATGGACTTTCTCTATAGCTTTCAAGCATTTCTCTTTCATAAACTAAATCAATAGTTCTTTTTTGGAATTTAACAGCATCTGCACCAGCATCTTTTGCAAGATCTATTAATTTTTTAGCAATTTTTAAGTCACCATTATGATTAATCCCAATTTCTGCAATTATAAAAATCGACATATCATCTACTCCTTTTCTTCATCAATAAAGTAATCTAAAAGTTCTCTAATCACACCTTGACCACCTTTTGCTTTTAAATTATAATTTGCAATACTTTTGATACATTTATGAGAATCAGATGGGCAAAAAGTTACCCCAGAAATTTCCATAGCATATTCATCATTTATATCGTTCCCAATAAACGCAACATTTTTTAATTGAATGTTATTTTTTTTACAATAGTCTATTAAAGAATCTTTTTTATTACTTATTCCCTGAAGGCAAGTAATATTGAGTTTTTCCGCTCTTTTTGAAACAACGTTATTCATCTCTGAAGAAATAATTATTTGGTCTATTCCAATTTCTTTTATGACTGAAATAGCCAAACCATCAGCTCTATTTACTTGTACGAATTCATTCCCATTTTCATCTATCATTACCTTATTATTTGTCATAACTCCATCAAAATCATAAACGATTAATTGTATTTTTTTAGTATTAAGTTTCCGATTTTTATCCATCTATATAATTCAACTTAACTAGGCTGAATCTTGATCAGTACCATAATAGTTATAATATTGATTGTAATAATAATAGTAGTAGGAGCCATAACTACTTTTATTCGTAACAGCATTCATTATAATACCACCAAGCGGTGCGTCAATTGTTTTCAGATTATTAATAGTATGATGAAATGCTTTTTTATCAGTTTGACCAACTTTAACAATTAAAACAATCTGATCAATCTCTTTTGAAATCATATTGGCATCCGTAACTGCAACTAATGGAGGACTATCAAATAAAACCATATCCCAATCTTTTTCAAGTAGTTTCACCAACTTTATCATGCGTTTGGATCCTAACATTTCAGATGGATTAGGTGGAATAATACCCGATGTTATTACGCTAAGATTTTCTATTTCTGTCTCCTTTACTAGTTCCGTGTAATTTTCAGTTTGGGAGGAAAGGTAATTAGTTACACCATTTTCTCTTTCGAAATTAAAAACCTTATGAACAACCGGTCTTCGCAAATCTGTATCGACCAGCAATGTTTTTTTGCCAAGATTTGCATATGTAATTGCAAGATTAGCAACGGTTGTTGTTTTACCTTCACCTGGCCCGGCACTTGAAATAAGTATTGATTTAATTTCTTTATCAGAAGAGTACAAAAAGTTAGTTCTCAAACTACGATATGCCTCTGATACCGGAGATTTTGGGTCCTCTCTGGTAATTAGACGTCTTTTTAATCCGCTACTAGATTTATTATTGGATCTTAATTTCGAGAATATTCTATTTTTACCTTGCTTGTTTAATCCTTCATTTATTGCTGGTATGATACCAAGAACATTCAAGTTATACCTCTCAATCTCGTCTATTGTCTTAAGAGTATTATCAAGAAATTCTATGAGAAAAGAAATACCTAAACCAATTCCAAGACCAATAAATATGCCTAATAAGATATTCCTATTATGATTAGGTCCTATTGGATGACTTGGTATCCTAGCATAATCAAGAATAACAGCATCCCCAACTTGAACAGCAATGTTTAGTTTTGCTTCTTCCAATTTCTGTCTTAAAAATGTATAATTATTATTTACGATATCAGCATCCCGATCTAGACGAGCTAATTGCATTTGTTTTTCAGGCAAATTATTTAATTTTTGATTAAACATACTTAACATCTTATTCAATTCGGTAACTCTTAATTCAAAGCCGGTAATCTGTGAATCTAATCCCAATAATTCCGCGATAATTTCTTGCCTTGATCTGAGTGGATCTTGTACAGTAACACCTCGGGCAATTAGTAATTCAACTTTGTCATTTAATTCATTTTTCAAATTATTGAGCTTATCTGTCAGCTCAATTACAGCACCGTGAGTTGGACTATATTCATCAGTACTTTGGGCTATTTGAGATTCCAAACTCCCAATTTCCATGCGAAGACTAATTAATTGTGTGTTCATATCATTCAATATTTGGTCAGTCAGATTTTGTTCTTCTTTAGTCAGTCTAGAATTCAAAATTTCAATTTTTTCTTTTCTTATATTGATTTCTGCTTGAAGGGTGTATAACTCACTTTCATAATCATTTAATTGAATTATAATTGAATTTGCATCACCATCAAGACTATACATATTATTCTTCAATTTGAAATCTCTAATTTTTCTTTCCTGTTCATCAATTTTTTTCTCTTGGTCAAAAACAAGGGAATCTAAAAAGTCACGAGACCTAACAGCAATTTCTCTGCTCCTCTCTCCGTCGTATCGCACGTATGTTTTGGCAATCATATTTGCCAGCCTTCTAGCCTCGTCAGAATTTGGACTTGTAAATGTGATCTCTAGTATGTTAGTATTTTTTTTATGATTTATGTTTAAACCTTTCAAAACATTGCCTGAAAATCTATCTCCTATCATATCTGTATATGGCTCATCATAAGTCATTGCCTGAGAAATATTTGCATTATATAGCCCTAGAGTAAATAATTCTTTTATTGTTGTCCTTATACGCTGTCCTCGAGGAAAAAAGACCTTAGTCCCAAATATATGTAGATTATTTCTACGCTTTGAATTCCACAAACTTTTTACTACTTCTTTTGCTAATGCACGGGATTTAATTACAGATATCTCGTTAATCATACGGTTTTGGCTTCTACTCCCAGAGAAGTCCATAACCATATTTGCACCAGGTTTTTCTCGGATTTCGACTGTTGATGTTGATTGATATTTTGGAGGTATGTTATATGTATTGTAAACACTGAGCACGAATCCAGTTAGAGTGAAAAATATTATTTTTTTTATATGAATTCTTCCAATAGCTATATAATCCTGAAATGTCAGGTTATATTCATGATCAATGTTGTCAGAGACCTGCTTATTGAGGTTGTAATTCATTATCTAGCCGCTAGAATAGTTATCTGTAAGAAAATAGTAACTAATGAAAAGATTGTATTTATCGTACCTATTTGACGAATTAACAGACTAGAAATTTTTTGAGGTACAATAATAGTATCATTCGGTTTTATTTTTATAAAACTAGTCCTATCTCCAGTACGAATAAACTTATCAAAGTCTATTTCATATATTACTTTTTTATTATCATCTGGGATTTCCCTGTAGAGTCTGAGCTTTTTTAAGTTTGCTCCTTCAATAGGACCACCGACAGAGGATAACAATGATGCAAGATCGATTCCATCATAAACAAGATGGCTACCAGGATTATTTACATTACCCCAAATATTGACTTTCATCATTATAATTCCATCTGAATTTGGAATATATCTTTTACTTGATGTTTGATAATCTTCAAAAGCTGTATTCTTATTTTGGGCAAATATAAAGTTCAAAATTATCAAAAAAGTTGTAAACGATATTATGCTTGTCTTTTTCATTTCATTTAGTTTTCATTAATTCCAAAAGTATTTTTTGGATCTATTAAATTTTTCCACCATACCAACTTCTATTGAATCTCCATCAATTATTGCTCTAGGATTTTTACTAACTAAGTGTTTGGCATCCTCTCCAATCAATTTTTTAGATATTTTTAATCCATCATTTAAAACAAAGTTTCTTTTTTTATTATCATGAGCATCAGATCCAATAACTTGGCACCAGTTTTGTTCTAAAATAATTTTACTGGCTTTTTTAGCTGATTTACCCATTAATCCAAGAAGACTTCCTGCATCCACCTGAATTATGCACCCTGATCTAAGCCAATCATAAACTAAATTAATATTTTTTTGAACGGCATGATATCGTTCAGGATGAGCAATAATTGGTGTTATTCCGTTCATCTTTAAATTGAAAAGTACGTTTTTATGCAATTTAGGTATAAAATTAGTTTGAAACTCAATCAGCATATATTTTCCATTACCAAATGTAGCTAGTGAATCATCCTTCAATGTTAATAAGTTTGGTAAGTAAAAAACTTCTGCTCCAATGTGTATCTTAATTGGAATTGCTCGCTTTTTCAACTCATTTTGGAGTTTTAATACTTCACCCTGAATAAATTCAATTGAAATATCAACATCTTCAAATTTGGGATGTTGATAATGAACTGTATTAACAACATCTTTAATACCCTGATTATAAGCTTCTGTTAACATTTCAATGGATATATCTAATGATTTAGATCCATCATCAACATTTGGAAGTATATGGTTATGAAAATCAATCATTTAATACGCGGCTCCGCCTTCTCAGTCACATTTCACTGATTAAGTAAACACAATTTTAAATATTTTTTAAGATTGCCTACGCAAGGATCTTGACATCAATAAATCAACAGTATTATTTGTATTTACCCATTTTATATCTGCGAGCTGATTACATTTTTTTGCCCCTACTATTAAAGCATCAGCAAAAGCAGGTCCAATTAAATCAATTTTTTTAAAATCAAATTCAACTTTTTTATAATTCTCAACATTTCTGAGTAAATTTTTTGCTTGAGACCGAGAAATAATTACTTTGTGTTCAGAAATATCTAATAAATTGACTGGAATACGAATTCTTGATTTTTCATTTCCAAATATTTTTCCAAATATCTCAGCACAAGTCCTTTTGGTAGAAGCACTGATTTTTAAATGGAATCTAGAACCTTTCTTTTGTAAGGAAGGTTTAAACTCCCAATCTGTAGTTTTATTAACATAAGTTAAGGATTTTCCAGAAGAATCAATCTGTACTACATCAAAAAGGTTAATCACTGCTTTCAATTCTTCGCCAGAATGATGTTTAGGATTTATTGAAACATATCCTTTAGTTAATTCTAAAGCCGAAAAATGGATATTTGGTAACTTTAACTTGGACTTAATATTATTAAAAATACCTATACCATTGTCATTTAATATAAAATGTGCTTTATTGTGATTTATAAAAATTTTATAATAAAGTTTTGAAGCATCTGCATGTTCAAAGATATTATTTATCAGAGCACTTATTGAAAATTCAAAAATTTCAAGGATATTTCT
>MDTB01072967.1_pt1 | contig 15673 bp, 16 predicted proteins | sample 811161 | NCBI WGS metagenome assembly MDTB01 (sample SAMN05326650, study PRJNA326480) | marine metagenome | isolation source: seawater | place: Mediterranean Sea | collected 2009 | reverse complement strand
CAAGCACAGGGACAAGTTCCTTTTTTATGCATTCCACTGAAGCCTTTCATGGAGATCTTGGAATGATTCAAAGTGATGATATTGTTGTTGCAATTAGCTATTCAGGTGAGACAGATGATCTCCTCAAAACAATTCCAGTAATTAAGAAATTAGGCTGTACTATCATAGGTGTATCCGGAAATGATAGATCTACATTAGCAAAGATTTCTGACTATCATCAATCAATTAAAGTTGAAAAAGAGGCATGTCCTCTTGATCTTGCGCCAACATCAAGCGCGACAGCAACTCTTGTTTGGGGAGATGCACTAGCAATTTCCTTGATGAATAAAAAAGATTTTAAACCTGAAGATTTTGCAAAGTCACATCCAGGTGGAACATTAGGAAAAAGATTACTTTTGACTGCAAAAGATGTCATGGTCACTGGAGATGATCTGCCAATAATAAAATATAATGCTTTATCAAAAGATATTATCAAGAACATTTCTGAAAAGGGTATCGGAGTAACATTCGTAATATCAGAGGAAAATGAAGTTACTGGAATAATAACTGATGGTGATGTCAGAAGGGCGATTGATAAATCAAATTACTTTTTTGATATGTGTGCTCAAGACATTATGAGTAAGAGATTTTTATCAGTAGCTCCGGATGAATTAGCATCTGAGTGTCTTAATAATATGGCTGAAAAAAAAATAGGATGTCTTGCTGTTATGCAAGATGATGAGTTAGTAGGCATTATCAATCAAAAAGATTTAGTTAAATTAGGTATATAATCCTTTTATTGGCTGGGTGGCAGAGTGGTCATGCAGCGGACTGCAAATCCGTGTACGCCGGTTCGATTCCGGCCTCAGCCTCCATCTAAAAAAGATTTATTTTTCATTTTTTTGTATATTTTTTGTATATAATGAAACCTTTTTATAATAAATACTGCTATGAAAATTCTTGTAATGGGGCTACCTGGAAGTGGAAAAACGTATCTTACAGAAAGGTTACAGCCTCTTCTTAATGCTGCTTGGTATAATGCAGATAAGGTAAGGGAAATGTCTTGTGATTGGGATTTCTCTGATGATGGAAGAAAAAGACAATCAAATAGAATGAGAACTTTTGCTGATTTTGAAAAAGATAATGGAAGATTTGTAATATGCGACTTTGTGTGTCCGACAATTCAAACAAGAAAGAATTTTGAGGCTGATATAACCATTTGGATGGATACAATTAAAGAAGGAAGATTTGAGGATACAAATAATATTTTTGAGAAACCAGAAAGCGTAGACTTCCACATTACTGAATGGAATGAAAAGAATCACATCAATATTGCTCACGATATAAAGAAAAAAAATGTTTGATTGGAAAAAACCTACAGTACAGATGTTAGGAAGGTGGCAACCATGGCATCAAGGTCACCAAGAACTTTTTAAGAGATGCGTTATGAAAACTGGACAAGTTGCAATTCAAGTCAGAGATGTTCAAGGAGCCTCAGGAGGAGACGGTCAGGATGACAATCCGTTCGACTGGGATAATGTGTGTAAAAATATTGAAGAGGGGCTTGCGAAGGATGGTTTTAAAAGAGGTGAAGAATATGAAATCATGCTTGTTCCAAATATAGTAAACATAACTTATGGCAGAGGTGTAGGATATGCTTTTGAAGAAGAAACTTTTGATGAAACAATTACTTCTATAAGCGCAACCAAAATAAGAAAAAAGCTTAGAGAAGAAGGAAAATTGGAATAAATATTTTCCAAATAGTCTAAAATAGTAAAATGAAATCTTTATTGAGTCTACCATGAAGGTTGGTATAGTTGGTTGTGGCTTTGTTGGAAAAGCACTTTCAAATGGTTTAAAAGACTCAGTCTTTAAATTAGAAATAGATCCTAAATTAAATACATCCACCAAAGATTTAGTTAATTTTAATCCAGATATAATCTTTGTATGCCTCCCAACTCCTCTCAAAGAGAATTTATCCTTAGACTCAAGCATTGTTGATACAGTCATTGATGAGTTAATTGACTTGCAAATAAATAGTTTAATTGTTCTTAAAAGTACAATTCTTCCTAGTAACCTAAAAAAAATTAGTAAAAGAATAAAAAGGTTTATTTATAATCCTGAATTTTTGAGAGAGAAGCATGCAAACGAAGATTTTATTAATTCTGAATTAATAGTATTTGGAGGCAGCAGCGCAGATATTGAGATAGCTAAGGAATTTTATGTTAATCATACTAAATGTAAATGTAACGATTTCGTTCAAACCGATTTGGTAACAGCATCACTAATTAAATATACAATAAATACATTTCTTGCAACCAAGGTCTCTTTTTTTAATGAGATAAATAAAGTTTTTATCAAATCTGGAGCTGATGATTCATGGAGTAATTTTATCTCTTATCTTCAAAAAGATATCAGGATGGGCAATAGCCATATGTCAGTGCCGGGCCATGATGGCAAGGAAGGTTTTGGAGGTGCATGTTTGCCAAAAGATTCATTCGCTTTGTTAAAGTACTTTAAAGAAAGTAATTTGGACTTTAAGGTCTTAAAATCCGTATTAGACGTTAACAATAACATAAGAGGCAAGTATAATGATGATCCTAGAGAGATCGAGCAAAGGATTACATATAAAAATAATATTACTTAGTTTGCCCAGGTGGTGGAATTGGTAGACACAAGGGATTTAAAATCCCTCGAAGGAAACTTCGTGCCGGTTCAAGTCCGGCTCTGGGCACCAGAATTTAAAATTAGTTATTTATAAAATCAACCAAGGATTTTGCTACCTTGTATGGATAAGCTTCTTTATAAAAATCATTTATATCTAATTCTTTATACCTTTCTTCGTTTTTAAACCGTTCAGGAATAGCGCCAATATCAAATGAACAGAATTTAGAATCTGTATATTCAAATATCTCATTTGCAGTGTAATTGAATGTTTCAGGCCAAATTGAAGGAATGAAACCCAAATCAAAATCAATTTCCTCTAAAAGCTTTTTTAGGGTTCTTTTTCTATATCTCCCAAAGCTAATATAGTTAGAATTAAAGAAAGCGGACCTATCATCAATCTCACCAACATGAATTATGCAAGTATCAAGAAGTTTTAAAGTGTTTAAAATAGATGTAATTACCGAACTACCTTTTGCTTTATTTACCCCGCCAAGCACAAGTATTTTGTTTTTAAACCTAGAAGAATTTTGTTGGATTTTTTCAAGAATATCTTTCTCATTTTCATTTAAATCCACTTCATCAACAGAAGGAAGCTTATGAGGTTTAAGAATAGTTTTAGCATTATGGCTTGAGTAAAACTTGTTAAAATGCTGGATTGAATCATTAGAAAAGAATATTATTTTATCCACTCTATTGAATAAACTATCGAAATTTTTCCTCCACTCTGAAAGATTTTTTGCATTAAATGTAGACAAGGATTCTTGTGATACACTTTTTTTTGTACCATAGCATATACCCTTTTTTGATTCATGAAATAGGGTGTAATTAGGGCTTATTGCAAAATGATCATGCCAAAAATAAGTTGAATCCTTTGAATACTCTATTAACATATCATGAATATTATTTGAGCACTGTAGAGATGAAATAAGATGATTGATTAATAATTTTCTGTTGTCATTTGCTAAAAAATTTTTAATAAAAAGCTTATTAGCATCATCCATCTCATAAGAATGCAATACTGGCATAAGATTATATTTTGTATATAAGGCCATTTGAGAAATCAATTGAGTTTTAGGTTCAATAGCAAAAACACTTTTTTCATTGGTGAAAGAGTAATTTTCTAGAAATGAGGTTGCACCACCTCCATGCGGCTGATTAACAGCAAAATCTAGAGAGTTTTCTTCCTCTATTTTTATCATAGTTTGAAGAGCATTTTTGCTAAGTATTTCTGATGAGAAATACCCTTGAATTAATCTCTCAAAAGTTGGATAGATAGCATTAATTATTTTATTATTTTTTTTATTGAGTAAAGCTTTCTCCTCTTTACCAAAACTTGCACCATGATAGTGATAGACATATGAACCGTAGAATAAATATGAATATATATTAAATTCATTTGCTCTAAGGCAGAAATCTACTTCCTCGCCATAGCCCCTTCCAAAAACTTCATTAAAACCTTTTACTTTCTTAAGAGCAATATTTGGAACTGCCATACAAAAACCAACCGCAACTGGTATTCTAAATGCATCTTCAGATTTAACATTATTAATTCTTTCAATTAACTCTTTATCTAATATCTTGTTATCATCAGAATGAGGATTTGGAAAAGATGCAATAGAGCCAGAGTTCGTAAGAGGGCAAATTACCCCATTTAATTGATCACAAGCCTTTGCAAGATTAGAAATTGAACTCTCAAATACTTCAGTATCAGAATTGAGAAGAATAAGATTCTTTTTAGTTCTGCTAAGCTTATTAAAGACTTGATTACAGTTCCCAACAAAACCAAGATTTTTTTTATTATGAAATACCTGAAACTTTTGATTATTTTTACAAAAAGCATCTAAATACTTATGCACCTTGGTATCTGTTGATGCATCATTAAATAACCAAACTTCAAAAGATTTATCTTTCACAAATTTTTCTATTGAGTTAAGACATTTTTTTACATGCTCAAGACCATTGAATATCGGGATTGCAATCACGTATTCATTTTTAATATCTTCTTCAAGATTTACACCTCTTTTGATATGGAAAAAACCTTCTTTTAAATAGCCAAAATCATAAAAAGAAGTTATGAAGGCTTTTAAAATAGAAATGGGATTATGAAGCTTCTTTGCTAACAATAAATTCTTTACATTTGATTTTCCTTTAGAAAGAACTCTTCTTATATATTTTTGAAACTTTACTTTAAAAGTTTCGCTTGCAGATAAGAACTTTTTGTTAAAAATAAGGTCAGAAACCTTCTCTTCTATGCCATCTCCAACAAAGTAAGTTTTATCAATTTCATGTTCATCAATTTCAAAGAAGAATCCAAAAAAGCGTCCTTCGAAATCACCCCTTTTGTATCTCTCAGCTTTAATAACCTTACTATTATTTCTTAATTCAAAAAGAGAGGATTTTGCCCAGCCTGATACAAAGTAGCTACTATCAATTTTTTCAATATATTCAATTCTCATACTTAACCTTCAGCTTGTTATAAAATAGTAAATCCTCCTCAAGAAAATAACTTTGAATCCTGGTAGTTAAGGTTTTATTTTCTTCATCGCACATTTTTCTAAAAATATTCCATTTAGTGTCAATCATTTTATTTGCATTAATCTTCCTTTTTTTAAGATCAATATCAACTCCAAGTTCCCCCTTAATTCTTTTTGAAACAAAATCTAAATTATCTATAAAGCCAATAAGATCAAGATTCTCTATTTCATTAAGCGCCTTTTCTAGACTTACAACTTGTCCATCAGAGTTTGGATTTGATCTATATGTTTTTTGACAAAAATATCTGACATAAAAGTTCATATACATATCATCAATAAATTTTTTAAAAGAGGCATCAGAAGAAAAGAAATACTCTTCAATACTGTTTTCAAGTAAATTTTTCTTCCCAGTATTTGATGATAGATTTAATTCATCAGGATTTAGCAATTCTGCTTCCTTTTTTAGGTAAAGATAGAATGAAGCAATTCTTTCCTTTGGATCTCTTAAGATTGTAAAGACAAATGTTTCATAAGAAGAGAATTTTCTGTTCAAGTCTTCAAAATCAATATGCCCACTATAGAAGTCATATTTATTTACTTCCTCGAAACAAGAGCTCTCTGCTTGATCATATGTTTGGATATCTGAGACAACCCCATTACCAATTTCTTTTATAAATTCAGCTCTAATTGATTGACCGGCTGTTTTAGGTATATGCAGAAAAATGGTTTTCTTGGGTAATTTTTTCTTGTTCATAAATATCTTTTTAATGCTAAGCATTATCTTCCTCAATAAAAAATTCTGTTTCATATTTTTTCAATTCATCATTCTTCTTAAGCCCATCAATAAATTCATTTATATGCTTAAATTCAATCTTCTGTAATTCCCAGGGTGGATAGTCCCACCAGGATAAATTTAGAAGTTTTTTTATGATTTTGTCATCAAATCTATATTTCAATATTTTGGCTGGATTTCCTCCCACTATTGCATAGTCTGGGACATCCTTTGTAACAACAGAGCCTCCAGCAAGTACTGAACCATTACCAATATTTAAACCAGAACTTATAAAAACACCATGACCGATCCATACATCGTTACCAATATTAGTGATTTTGGGAGACCCTTCATTAAAATATGATTTTATATTTGAGAACTTTTTATCATTTTTTAAATGCGTATTTACAGAAAAGGCTTTTCCAGTAAAAAAAGGAGAGGTAGTAAATTGAGAAATATTATGATTTTGTCTTCCAATTTGAACGCTTTCTCCAAAAGAGCAGTATCTGCCAATTTTTGCACACATAAGCCAACCACTAACCATATAGCTAAATGAATCGAGCGTAACTCCTTGATTGAGATTAATGCCTTTTATGGATGAGTACTTAGCAATCCTTACATTTCTTTTTTTAAAGGATGGTTGGTCTGTCCACGACTCAATACCAAACTCTGCCATCTTTTGTTTTGAAATCATTTCTTTCAAGTTACAGTTATTCCAATAATCTTGTTATTTAATCATATCTTTAATTGATAAAATTGGATTCTCCAAAGGCCAATTTATATTAATAATCTTATCATCAAATGGGATTGTTAATTCACTATCCTTATTGTAGCAATTATCAGTTTTGTAGATAACTTTAGTATTATTTTCAAGCGCTTGAAATCCATGCCCAAATCCGCGAGGTATCCATAGCATTCTTTTATTCGTTTCCGATAAGACAACACCAATATGTTTTTTAAATGTTTTAGAATTTTTTCTCAAGTCTACGGCAACATCAAAGATTGAGCCACTTAATACCCTTACAAGCTTTCCTTGCTCATATGGATTTTTTTGATAATGTATTCCTCTGATAACCGACTTTTTTGATTGAGATTCATTGTCTTGAACAAAATTAATATCTTTTCCTGCGAGATCATTAAATGTCTTAAAATTATAGCTCTCAAAAAAGTATCCTCTTGAATCTTTAAAAAGTTTTGGCTCAAGGTAAAGGACCTCATCAAAAAAGCATTTAATTAATTTCATAGCAGTGAAAGTATATATTTAGAATATTCGTCTTTAGATCCCTCTAATTCTAGGATCATGGATTGTTTATTAAGATACCCTTTGTTAAGAGCAATTTCTTCTGGGCAACAAATCTTTATTCCTTGACGAATTTCAACTGTGGATATGAAGTTACTAGCATCTAGCATTGCTTTTGGAGTGCCAGTGTCGAACCAAGCATAGCCTCTTGATAAAGGATGATTTTTTAAGATTCCTTTATCAAGATAAACTTTATTTAAATCTGTAATTTCAAGCTCTCCTCGATCAGATGGAAGAAGAGATTTGGCATAATCTGAAGCATATTCATCATAAAAATAAATTCCAGTAATTGCATAATTTGACTTTGGGCTTTTAGGCTTTTCCTCAATTGATAATATTTTCATATTTTCATCATATTCTGCAACACCAAACCTTTCAGGATCATTAACTCTGTAACTAAAAACTGTTGCACCATCAGAAGCAGAAACCTTTAAAAGACTTTCCTCAAGACCTGCACCATAGAAAATGTTGTCACCCAAAATAAGAGTTGAAGGACTCCCATTAAGGAAATTTTCTGCAATTATAAGCGATTCAGCAAGTCCATTTGGTTTTTCTTGAACAGCATACTGAAGAGAGATACCAAAAGCCGAACCATCTCCCAAGAGTTTTTGAAAAAGATTTAATTGATCTGGTGACGTAATTAAAAGAATTTCCTTTATATCAGCTAGCATTAAGGTGCTTAATGGATAGTAAACTAGCGGCTTATCATAAATTGGAAGAAGTTGTTTCGATATAGATTTTGTAGAAGGATATAATCTTGACCCTGAACCTCCAGCTAAAATTATGCCTTTCCTCATTTCTTATACTCATTATTCATATAATCATCCAAAAAATCACTAAGATATGTTTCCCAATTATACATATTTATGTTCAAATTTTTCTTTAATTTTTCATTTGATAGAACACTAAAATTAGGTCTTTTTGCTTCTGTTGGAAATTCTTTTGATGATATTTGTTTTATCTCATCGACCAATAAGAGGCTTGGATTATTTTCTTCAATATATTTATAAATAAAAAAAGCTATCTGGTACCAATTAGATTTACCATTTGGAACAACATTATATATTCCATAGGGAGGGCACATATCTTTTTTTATATGGCTGATAAATATTTTTGTTATTTTTGACAAAAATTTAGTTGAAGTTGGTGTTCCAATTTGATCATTTACAACCTTCACCTCTTTATGGGAGGTTAGCAAAGAAATTATTTTTTTTGGGAAATTTGGACCAAAATTCCCATAAACCCAACTTGTTCTAAAAATAAAATATTTTTCTAAATTATCTTTAATATAATTTTCTCCTAGTAACTTAGATTTACCATATGCATTAATTGGACTGGGTCTATCTTCTTCGATATAAGGCGTTACTTTTTTTCCATTAAAAACATAGTCAGTTGAGAAATGAAATAAAATGCAATTCTTTTGAATGCAAAGATCTGTTAGATTCTTGACACCTTCAAAATTTACTTTATTCGCAGCCAATATATTGCTCTCAGATTCGTCTACTTTGGTATATGCCGCTGCATTAATTATTAGGGCTCCATTTAAATCCTTAAATATCAACTCAACTTGATCTTTTTTTGAAATATCACATTTTTTTTTATTTACCCGTATAAGGTGCGTACTCTCAATATATTTCGATAATTCAGCACCTAGCTGACCCTCTGATCCAAAAACAACTATCTTTCTAGTCATTAATTCTCATAAATATATCAAGATTATCCAAATACCATTGAATCGTTTTGCTGATTCCAGATTCAAAGTTCTCTGAAGGGAACCAGTTTAGCTCGTATTCAATCTTTTGTGGATTAATGCTGTAACGAAAGTCATGCCCCTTTCTATCTTCAACATATTTAATTAAATCAGTGAAGGATTTACAACTAAATTCTTTTTTCGTGAGAGGTGAAAAGTCATTGAGATCAACAAAGCCCTCCAGAAGATTGCAAATAGTTTGGGCTATTTCATTATTAGAAATTTCATTCTTTCCTCCAATGTTATAAGTTTCACCAACTCTTCCGTTGATTAAAATCTCAAATATTGCTTTACAATGATCTTCTACATATAACCAATCTCTAATATTTTTACCATCACCATAGATTGGGATTTCTCTCTCTCTCAAGCATGAATTAATAATAACTGGTATTAATTTTTCAGGATATTGACTTGGGCCATAATTATTGGAGCAATTTGATGTTGTAACATTTATCCCAAAGCTATGATTCCAAGCCCTTACTAAATGATCTGATGAAGCCTTGGAGGCAGAATACGGACTATTAGGCAAATAGATATTCTTTTCAGTAAACGGAGGGTCTTCGGGACCCAAAGAACCAAAAACTTCGTCAGTCGAGACGTGATGAAAGTGAATTTCCTCACCTAAATCATGAACTCTTTTTACATATGTAAGTAGCTTGTATGTACCCATTATATTTGTATTAATAAAATTAAATGGATCTATCAACGATCTGTCCACATGGCTCTCTGCTGCAAAATGAACAACACAATCTATTTTATGTTTCTTCATAAGATCAAATATCAAATCATCATCTATTGAAATTTCATAAAATGTATATCTTTCCTCATCACATATATCAGAAAGGTTTTCCTTACTGCTTCCAATGGATAAATTATCAATATTGATAACATTAGAATTGGTGTTAGTCATTAAAAATTTTATAAAATTTGATCCAATAAAACCCATACCACCAGTAACGAGATAATTTCGAAAATTTCTACTCATTTGTAAACCTTTTATTCCTTCCTTTTTCTATGAACAAGTTTATGCATAAACCAATTTGGCCAGAAAAAGTTTGCCTATAAACCCTTGATTTAAGTAAATAATATAATCTACAAAACTTTTTACCAAATACTGATTTTTTATACAATTCGAAGGTTTTCAGATTTTTTTTTGAAAATATGTTAACTCCCTCAAGCTGATTGATATTATCGACACTATATTTATTAAATTCTCCATGAATCAGTTTTATGAATCTTTTCATTTTTTTGAGAATTCCTATGCTCGAACCAACTAAATTATTTTCATGTTGTCTATATAACACTGATGGAATCTGAGAGTATTTTATTATCCCTCCAGAAGCACTCACAAGTTGATAAATCATCCAATCGTGACTTACAAGGTTTTTCTTCATACTCAAGGAGCAAAATAAATCATAACTTTCTTTATTAAATATCATTGTATTAGCTCCAGCAATAGATTGAACTAAAGCATTCCTGAAGGTAGGCTCTTTACAAAATCTCATTGATTTACCAATTACATTATTCTTATCATCTATGAGCGTTGTTCTAGAGCAAAAGATGCAAGCAATACCCCTTTCTTTTTGAACAAGATAATTAATTCCTCTTTTTAAGTGATTTGGTAGCCAAACATCATCTTGATCGCAGAAAGCATAATATTCATATGATTTTTCTATGTCCTTTGATAACTTAAGAAAATTCTTAGCAAAATGTAAATCCTTGCCAATAGATATATTAATCTTAAGATCTGGATTTGATCTTTTAAATTTCTTTATTTCCTCATGAGAGTTATCAGATGAAGAGTTGTAGGATATATAAATATCGATATCTTTGAAGGTTTGTTTCTTTATAGAATCTAGTTGATCTGCAAGGAAAGGCTCGCCATTCTTTACACATAAAATTATAGCAACTCTCACGGAATCAGAATATTTATTCATTTTTATTTAAATTTTCAAAATAGGGGATTTATTAAAACATACATAATTCTATATAAATAGATTAATATTATCTGATGAATTCAGTATTTCTTAATACAATTTTAGAATTAACACATATTCGCTTTTTAATAAATTCAAGCGGTAAAATCAAAAAAGGTAACTCTTTAAATTTTAACTGGGGGATCATATGGGATTCGCTTAAACCTCTTATTATGGTTGCCGGGCTAGCAACACTATTTTCACTTGGAATAAGAGGTCAAGGAAGAGAATTAGAGTACCTAGTTTTTTTAATTATGTTTTGGTTTTCTTTTTCATCAATGGTTACACCTATAGGAAGGCAGGATGTACAGCCATTTATTAAAAATAAAAAATTTGTGAACTCGTGGTCCATAACTTTTTCAATTTTTTTTCATCAACTCGTACCATTTTTTATAAGATTTCTGATATGTCTATTTGTTATGACCCTCTTTGATTATAAGCTTCCTATATATGAACTTTTTTGGTGCTTTATTCTCTTGAGTATTTTTGGCTTAAGCTACGGAAGTCTTATTTCAGCAATTTTTAGAGATAATAACTTTTTTCATGAGGCGCATACTTTCTTTTTGGCTGCTCTATTTTTTCTTTCTTCAGTTATCTTTCCTGTGCCATCAATGCCCGAAGCAATTAGAGATATTCTTTTGTATAACCCCCTTGTTCACCTTTTTGAGTGGGTCAAATCTCCTGTTACCGGAATAGTTTATGAATATATCAATCTAAATTATTTTTTGAATTCATTGTTTTCATTATGTATCTTTTGTCCAATTTCAATTCAGATTAGGCAAATCTTTTCGCAAAAGAATGAGCAAAATTAGATTATCTTCAGCCCTGAATTCCTTTTTAAGTATTCCAGATCAAGGCAAAAATAATTTATTAATTTTTTTTGAAGGAATGCATAAAAAGGATACTCAGCATATTAAGAAATTCCTCAAGCTTGAAAATACTAAAAACCTATCATTTGAAGAGATTCTCTCCTCGTCATTTTTTTCAGGTGAACTATCATTGAAAAATAATATTGATTACATATGCAATCTTAATTTCCTTAACAGGGATGAATTTTTAAATAAATACTCTTTAAATGAATTTTATAAAATTAATAAAAATAATAGGATTAGAGAAATTTCAAAAAAAGATTTTGTAAAAGTATTTGAATTTTTACTTTACTTAGAATCAAGTAAAACCTCTATCATAGAAAGAGACCTTGTCCAAACCTTAAGATTCATGGAATTTAATAGCATCAATCTAGATTATGTTGAAAATCTCTTCAAAACTAAACAAGTCTTATATTTCTCAAATGCTGAAAATTCCCATAAAATAAGTTATATGTTTGACTACTTTTTAGCATTTGATGATAATCGGAATCATATTTTTACCCAACATCAAAGTGTATTTGATAACTACATAAAATCTTTATGATTGAGAAAATGCCCATACTTAAGCCCTCACTATTCATAGCTTTTTTATGTTTTGTAGTAATTAGCTTTTTTACCTCTCAAAACTTTAAATCAACCTCAATTATCGATGTATCTATTCAAGAAGATAATATACAAGCACCATCAATATTTGATAACTTTTCAAATAGTTCTTCTAAAAATGCATTCCAGCTAAAATCCTTTTTAGAATCTGAAGAAGCTAGTTTGATCTTTCTCGAAAAGATTGATATTAATAAATATTTTTCATCAACCGATATTTCAATAATCTCAAGATATAAGGAGGGAGGCCTAAAATCTTTTCATGATTATTATTCAAATAAAATTAAAATTACTATAGATGGCGATTCAAACTCTATTTACATAGATACATTTGCATTTACTCCACTGCAGGCAAAAGAAATTAATCTAAAAATTATTAATATTGCTGCTGATTTTTTTAGTCGCAAAGCAAGACTAACTTCTATAAATACAAAAGCAAATAAGATTTGTGAACTCTATTCAATAAATTCAAATATCCTTAATTTAGACCCCGGCGATTTTAATTATGACCTTCAGACTGGTATTGAATCTTCAACTGCCAATGAACTTCTTCTTTCAAAATCTAGACAATATAGAGATTTTTGTTTGGAAAAGCTTAACTCAACTAAGCCTGAAGAGGAGGGGATAAATATATTTCCTACATATGAATTAAGAAATATAAATGTCGATGCTTCCAAACAAGTACTTATTGATATTTACGAGAAGTCACTTGATTCAATTACTCCCTCAATAAATATTGAAATCATTTCTGAGCCAGTCTTAGCTTCGAGACCCGAATCAAGAAATAGTCTTATATATTCTTCTCTCGCATTTATAATAAGTATAATAATTCTTTTAACATCTAAAATTTTATTTAGAATGAAGTCGGAATTTGAAATCTAGGATCAGTATATGAAAGTGCTTTTATATTTGTTTATGTTTTTCAATTTAAATTTTGGCTATTTATTATCTCAAGAAATAAATCAGGACTTTTTAGAATCTCTTCCAGAAAATATAAAAGCTGATTTGTTGTCTAATATAGATTCAGAGGCAGGAAAAAAACCATTGTTAGATAAGGGTTATGATGCATTCGATTCAAAAGCTAATCTTAACAATCAATCGAAAATAAAAGATTTTGATGATATTCAAAGGTTTGGCGATATTTTCTTTGTTAACACACCATCAACTTTTATGCCCATAAATGATCCAGCTGCAAATTCTGGATACATATTGGATACCGATGATGAATTGCTGATACAGCTAATTGGAGATAGATCAGATCAATATTCTTTTAAAATTGATAGGTCTGGAAGTATTGCAATAAATGAGATTGGAAGGATTACTGTAGCAGGACTCTCATTAGACTCAGCAAACAAATTAGTTAATGAAATCCTCAAAAAGAATTTTATTGAAACACAAGCCGTTATTTCCTTAAAAAAAGTAAGGGACATAGAGATTCTTATAACTGGACATGTTAGATATCCAGGAATTTACACTCTTAACGGGTATTCAAATATTCTCCACGCACTAATAATGGCAGGTGGTATATCAAAAAATGGGTCCTTCAGAAATGTCGCTTTAAAGAGGAATGGCTTCGAAGATAAGCTAATAGATCTTTATGAAATAATGATTTATGCAGACACATCATCCAACTTTTCTTTGAGATCGGGAGATTCGATATTTATAAATTCAACCTCTAACTTAGTTCCAGTAATTGGAGGTGTAGCCAGGGAGGCAATTTATGAGTTTAGGGAAGATGAAACAACAGAAGACCTTATTAATTTTGCTGGAGGGAGAACTTTAAGATCAAATAATGAAAAAATTGTACTATCAAGGCTTCAAAATGGTAAGTTATCCAGCTTTAATTTAAATGGCTCAACAAAATTAATTAAAAATGACAGAATATTTGTTCCTTTTGATCAGTTTGATCCAGACAGTCAATCTATTGATTCAGGGGAAAGCTTTATATCCAAACCTGTAGTGGTTTCTGGAGCAGTAAAGAATCCAGGTAAATATTTTATAAAAGAGGGAGATTCACTCTTATCATTGCTTTCAATTGCTGGTGGTTATTTAAGTAATGCTTATCCGTATGGCGGAAGATTAATTAACGAACAAGCTGCACTTCTTGAAGCTTCTTATAATGCAAAATTGTATAATGAAGCTATAAAATCTCTTGCTTCAATTAATACAGTTGCAAATAATATTGATATTACTGCATTAACTTCAATTCTTTCTGAGTTCAAGGAAGTAAAAACTAGCGGAAGAGTGATTGCTGAATTTGATATTTCAAAACTTGAAAAAGACATTAGCCTTGATACAGTTTTAAGTCCAGGTGATTCAATATTTATACCGTTTAAATCAGAGAGGATATATGTTTTTGGCGAAGTTTTAAATTCGGGTACTTTAAAATATGATGAAAGTTATTCTCTAAATGATTACATCAATAATGCTGGAGGTTTGAACAAGTATTCTGATAAGAGCGCAATTATAATTGTTAGCGCAAATGGCTTAGTTCAGAGAGCCATGGTAAGAAATTTTGGTTCATCAAGAGTCAAAATTAAACCAGGAACTGTTATTTATGTTCCTAGAGATCTTTCATATGTCGAGGGGACTGAATTAGCAAGGATTATAGCCCCAATATTTAGCAGTCTTGCAATATCCCTTGCATCATTGAATTCGATCTCAAATAATTAGAATTCAATGATTAAATTTATTAATCTTTCAGAAGAAAGACCTTATAAGGAATTTAAAGAATCATATGAGGAGGCCCTTGATAAAAAGCAATCTGCTATCGAAGCAGTCTCAATAAGTTCATATAATAATGAGTTAAATGAAGTTGAATCAAGATTTGTTAATTTAAAATATGTTGTCAAAGACGAATGGATATTTTTTTCAAACTATAATTCTGCAAAATCAAAGTCTTTTAAGCTGCATCCTCAAATAAGTGCAGTTTTTTATTGGAAAAAAATTAATACTCAAATTCGAATAAAAGCTAAAATATACAAATCATCTGAAGAATTTTCTGATAAACACTTTGCGTCTAGATCAACAGAAAAAAATGCATTGGCAATAAGCTCAAACCAGTCTAACCCCGCAGACAGTTTTGATGATATAAGAGCAAAATACTTAGCAACTTTAGATAATAAGGATCTTTTGCAAACTAGGCCCACCTATTGGGGAGGCTTTTCATTTGAACCCTATTCTTTTGAGTTCTGGAGAGGAAATGATTTCAGACTTAACAAAAGATCTTTGTATCAAAAAAATAAGGAAAATTGGGATTATTATCTTTTAGAGCCATAACTCTTTT
>MDTB01051852.1_pt1 | contig 15673 bp, 16 predicted proteins | sample 811161 | NCBI WGS metagenome assembly MDTB01 (sample SAMN05326650, study PRJNA326480) | marine metagenome | isolation source: seawater | place: Mediterranean Sea | collected 2009 | reverse complement strand
TAGGTACCGGTCCCCCTTGCAATTCATGGCACCTTTAGTCGCCAGAAAACTGCCGTCGTATGCGCCCGGCGATGTTGGTGAAACACTCCGTGACTTCGCTGAGACAGCTATCCAAGAGCGCTCTGGGCAGCCCCACAAGTCAGGCGATTGATGCCACCGCCCTGCCTGCCATCACAACGCAAAGATGCGCGCGATACTCCGCACTTGCATGCAGATCCGAGTTCAGGTCGCTCGCGTCAACCGTGACACGACCGAGAGCATCGGCGCTGAAACTACTGGTGAGCGCTTGCTCCATGTCCGCAGACCGGAACACGCAAGGACCTGCACCGGTGATCGCGACTCGAACATCCGGGGTCTGCGCGATCATCGCGCCGACGGCTGCGTAGCGCGAAGCGGGGTTTGGGAATTTCACGTAGGCCGCGGCCTTCGGAATAGGGAAACGGATGGCCGTGATGACTTCACCGTCTTCCAGCGCGGTCTTGAACAGATCGGTGAAAAAATCGTCAGCGGCAATTTCGCGCTGATCTGTCACGACTGTCGCACCGAGACCGACCACCGCCGCAGGATAGTCTACGGCCGGATCGTTGTTGGGTAGCAGTCATTCCATATCCAGGCAACCGTATCCCGTATAGCCGTGATTTCCCCTCGATGGGTAAAGACAGCATATAGCCCCCCCACCGGAATCTGTATCTCCGAAAGACCCGGTGCCACTTCTTATTCCTGATCAACCGCAACCGCGGCACTGTAGGTCAGTGCGCCATCGTGGTCATAACAGACACCGTAGGTTGCGTCGGGCAGCTGACCCGGAATCTGGCCGACATTAGGGACAAATCGTTGCCATAGGGCGGTAATGCCCTCCAGCCGGGTAACAATGTCGAAGTCTTCACCAAGCCTAATCGTGCGAATAGGTTCGATTTCCTTGAGTACTTGGTCAGTCTGAATTTTGGTCGTCGTCATCGTCAAGGGCTCTATGAGTTCAAGTGAATGAACCGACCGCATCTTTCGAACATGACCGGGCGATACGCCGAAGGCCTGATGGAATGCGCGGTGAAGGCCTGCTGAGAGGCAAACCCGGTTTCCAGGGCGATGTCGAGTATCAAACACTTCGGTTGCTCGGCGATTCGCCTGGCAGCTTCGGACAGGCGACGGCTCCGGGCGTAACCCATGACAGAGTAGCCGGAGAGCGTCCGGAACAGCCTGCTGAAATAGGTTGGCGTCAGGAAGACCCGTCCCGCCACTTCGTCCAACGAAGGGGGATTGTCCAGCCGTGCTTCGGTAAAAACGATGCCCGGTCAAATCGTTCGCGGTGATTCATGGAGGCAGTGTGCCCCGGGGCGTGTTCTGATGTTTTACCGTTTTTGTGTTGGGTTGCCAGTATGTTCGCATGAACATCAATATGACGTGAAGGCGTCGCCTACTGGATGACAGCGTTTTTTTGCTCTTCTGCCGCCCACTCTTCAGGATTGGTGCCGAAAGGAATCATGACGTGGTATTGATAGGCGGGCCGATCACACAAGCGCCCGTACCAGGCTTCCACATTGGGTAGTGAGGGCCGGTCGATGGCCATCTCGAAGTAGCGGTAGGTCACGGCGCCCGTGGGGATGTCGCCCATGGTGAGCGTATTACCGGCAATGAAGTCCTGACCTGCCAGTTGTGCGTCGAGTTGCTGGTACGCCGCAGCACATTTCGCAATGCCGTCAACGAGTTCAGATGCGCTACGACCCACCCGTACTAGATTCATGAACGTTGGGAAATAGGCATTGGTGAAGTCGCTGCGATGCCACTCCATCCACTGGTCGGCGATGGCCAACGTATTGCGGTCATCCGGCCAGAGCGATCCCTGACCGTACTCACGGGCGAGGTAGCGCACGCAGGCACCTGACTCCCACACGGTGAGATCACCATCGGTGATCGTGGGGACGACCTGGTTGGGATTCGGATAGTCATCGGAGTAGCCAAACGAGCCACCGACATCGTGCCGCTTATAGTCGAGACCGAGTTCTCCGAGCACCCACATGACCTTCTGAACGTTGGCAGAGTTGCGACGGCCGAAAACTTCAATCATCAAATGGTTCCTGAAACTGGAAAGCGGTTCGCTAATGTACAGGGTGTTATTCGGGTTGCCCAGTCCCGGATGCGTTGAATGGGACGATAGCGACAGTACCGTCCCATCTTCCCTAGGCGATCTGGTGGGACGTCGCGTCGATGGCGGTTGACTGAATGGGCAAGGGCTCTTTGCGCTCCAGGATCAATGTGCCGTGTTCGACATGCCACAGCCTGAGCCATCCTTTTTCGTCACCTGATAGCAGATATCGACTGGCTGTAGATATCGACGTTCCAGGATTCCAGGGAGTCATCTAGGCGGAGCAGGTAGAGCTGATTGCCGATCAGTCGCAGCTTCATGGTCACGTGTGGTTGTTCACGATCGAAGTCGTAAAGGTACGGTTCGCCGATCCGGACGGGTTCGGACACCTTGGGTTTGTCGACGGCGGCCGCCGTGGCAAGGGCCAGGGATAGCGTGCTGGTCAGAACAAATGCCAGACAAGCGAATCGAGTGCGAAACTGACCACGTTGTGGGATCCCGTAGGAAGGTTGCACCTGGCTATCCATTTGGGGGAAAGTAGGTTTCCCCGAATCATAACACCGCGAGTTACCCGCGCAGGTGACCGCAGAAGGGAGTTTCCTATGGAAGTGATTTCAGCCGATTCCCATGTCGTGGAGTCAGAAGAGGTTTTTACCGGTCTGCCAGAGCGTTTTGGCGATGATGCACCGCGGGTGACCAACGCCGGCACGATGAAGGATTCCATTGTCATCCCGTCGAAAGGTCCGGCGGGTATTCGTCGACGGATGGGCTTTGCAGGACTTCGAGTCAAAGAGGGCGAGGGGTTCGATCGACAGAAGTACCGCAAGCCGGACGTGGACGACATCTCCACACCTGAGAATCAGGCTATTCTTGAAAAAGGGTATGACGGCCTGCGAGCGGGAATTCGCGATGGAGCGCATCGCCACGAGGATCAGGAGATTGACGGTATCAAAGCAGAGTTCCTGTACCCCGGGTTCTTCGGTCTGTTTGCATTCGACAATCCGGAACTGCTGGTGGCTTGCCAGAAGAACTATAACGACTGGTTGCACGACTATGCGGGTGCTTCGAACGGACGACTCTATGGCCTTGCGGCGATTCCCATGCAGGATCCTGAAGCGGCGGTTGTGGAGCTGGATCGAGTCATCAAGATGGGCTATCGCGGTGGGTGCATCCCATGTACGTCACCCCATGACCGGCCCTACTTTGATCTGAGTTACGAGCCGGTCTGGACGTTGGCAGAGGAGGCGGGGTTCCCACTCTCCATGCATGTCGGGACCAGCAGCTATGTGCCGAAAGAATTCCGCACGAAACACTACAGACCGGATTCCGTGTTTGACTATGGTAACTCACCCTCGACGATTCAGCGCACGTTGGTGGAACTTATGTGTCGTGGGGTTTGCGAACGCTACCCGAGCCTGAAGCTGGTGGTCAGCGAATTCAACGCCGGATGGATCGCATTCTGGCTGAACCGGATTGAACAGGGGTTGCAGCGCGATGCCCGATTCAAGATGGGGGAATTTACCGGTGAACGTCCGCAGGAGGTCTGGGAACGTCAGTTCTGGGCCACCATCGAGGATGATCGACCAGCGTTGCTGACCCGGGAGATTATCGGCGTCAAAAACCTGATGTGGGGTTCTGACTATCCTCACGTGGACTCCACCTGGCCCTGTTCACTCAACGTGATCGAAGAGATCTTCGAGGGGATTCCTGACGCTGACCGCCAGGCGATTACCCATGACAACGTACGCGAACTTTACGGCCTCACAATTTGATACCATCGCGTCACCCAGAGATAAGTACTCACACAACAACAGGAGAAACGCATGGCTGAAGTGAGCCAGGAAGTACTGGATGGACTGAAGGCGCTGGATACCCCGACTGTCTGTAATGCGCTCGAAAACGTAGATCGCAATCGACGGGCGAGGGGCTTCAATGTGCGCCCATTTGTTTGCGCGCATCCGGAACTCCCTTCGGTAGTCGGCTATGTGCGCACTGCGCGTATTCGAGCCACCCATCGACCGACAGCGCCTGCCGATAGTGATGGCTACTACAGTTACATCGCTGAAGGTGGACCGGTTCCCAGTGTTGTCGTGATCCAGGATCTCGATGAGATTCCGGGCTATGGTGCCCAGTGGGGTGAGGTGAACACCAATGTGCACTATGGACTTGGCTGCCTTGCTGTCGTCACGAATGGTTCCATTCGCGACATTCCGGATTCAGCACCCAACTTCCAGATGCTTGCGGGAATGATCAACCCCTCCCACGCCTGGGTGAACGTTGTAGATTGGGGAATGTCTGTTAACGTCCACGGCATGGATGCTGATGATGGTGACCTGATTCATTGCGACATGCATGGCGCGGTCATTATTCCGATAGAAGCTGCTGAAGGCGTCATCGAAGAAGCAGCCCGGATTGCTGCCCGAGAAAACGTGCTGATCTCTGCGGCGCAACAGCCTGGCTTCAACATGGCGAAGATGCGTGAAGCCTGGAAAGGGATGGCTGAAATCCACTAGGTTCGGGGAGGGGTCGTAGTCAGGTTACAACCTGTTCTTGACCCCATCGAACGATCGACTCTGACCCCTATGGGACTCCTCGCGGACAAAACCGCCGTCATTACCGGCGCCGCCTCCGGGTTCGGCGCCGGGATTGCACGTCGCTTTGTCGAAGAAGGCGCACGCGTCCTGATCGCGGACATCAACGAATCAGGGGCTCGGGACATCGCGGCGAGTCTCGGTGATTCGGCCGATTACTGTCGGACGGATGTGACGCAAGCGAGTGATGTTGCTGCCATGTGTCAGGCCGCCCTGTCGATGTCAGAGAAGGTCGACATTCTGGTGAATAACGCGGGTGTGACCCATTTCCCGGGTGGGTTGGAAACGATCCCTGAGGATGAATTTGACCGGGTGGTTAACGTCAATATGCGCGCTGTTTATCTCACCTCACGTACGTTTGTACCGTTGATGAAGGCACAGGGCGGCGGTGTGATCCTCAATATTGCGTCGACGGCCGGGATCAGCCCCAGGCCGGGTCTCAGCTGGTACAACGCATCAAAAGGCTGGCTGAACACGGCGACCCGTTCGATGGCGGTTGAGTTGGCATCGGACAACATCCGGGTCGTGGCCCTGAATCCTGTCGCGGGTGAAACACCACTTCTGGCAACGTTCATGGGGGGAGACACACCGGAGAATCGGGAGCGTTTCCTATCGACCATACCGGTCGGACGGTTCTCCACGCCTGAAGACCTGGGCAATGCCGCCGCCTGGGTGTGCTCAGATGAAGCGGGCATGGTGACAGGCAGTACCATCGAGGTGGACGGCGGCCGGACGATCTAATTTCTACTCTGACCCCAAATTGTGGATTTCCGGCAGGACTACCGACTCAAACAGCGCGTTACCGAGGGTCAGGTGAAACATGTCCACCCCCGCTTCCCTGAATCTGGCGACGGTATCAATGATGGTCTGAGGGGACTCGATCAGCCCGGTCGAACACCCCTCGTTCGTATCGAGCAGACCGAGTTGGTCCGCTTGCGACCACATACCTTCTGCCCCGCTGACTCTTTGCTTTCTTGCCTCGACCAGGCGGGCGTTGACGCGATCCAGCATCACACTGATCACGGCCCGCGCGTCGCGATCGGTTTTACGACACACTGGAGTCCCGTAGACCGCGAATTTCGGGTAGCGACCAACTGACTGTCCGACATCACGAACTCGATCAATCGTTTTTCTGATGTTGTCGAGCGAGCCGCCGTTCAGGAACATCCAGTCAGAATGACGGCAGGCCATTTCGATAGCAGCGGGTGATTGTCCACCCTGAAACACCTCCAGCGGTGAAGCAGGTCTGGGCTCGAGTCGCAGGTTCCGGGCACGATAGTAGTCGCCGGTATAACTGAATTGCTCCTGCTCCCAGGCGCCGCGCAGGACCTCGATGAACTCACTGGACCTGCGATATCGTGCGTCGTGAGTCAGAGGGTCAATGCCATACATACCGAACTCGTCCAGATTCCAGCCACTGGTAACATTGATGCTCCATCGCCCCTTTGTGAGGTTGTCTAGTGTTGCGGCACACTTTGCAATCACAGCTGGTTGGAAGAAGCCCGGGTGTATGGCTGTCACAAGCCTGACCGTGTTGCTATGCGCGGCGATGAAATCGGTCATGGCCAGACAATCGAGGGAAGAGCCTTCGATTTCTTCTCCGTTGCCCCACCATCGTTGTGCTATCAGCAGGTGGGACAGACCGAGTCGTTCAACCCTGCTAACGTAGGCTCTGACGATCTCCTGCAGTTTCTGGCTATCGGGAAGGCCCGCGCGGCGCGTGTCGTTTCTAACGATGCTCGTGCCAGAGAATGTGGATGGGGCCCATGTGCGGGTATACATCGGTTCTCTTAACTTCTTAACTTCGAAGACGTGCTGGGAACAGGGGGCAGAGTAAGCCACAACGATTGCACTACCCACTGGACGCGCCCACGTTAGCGCTTTACTCTGATTCACCCTGTAGCGTTTGGTTGCGTTACATATCTAGGAGAGAGAAAGATGGCGAAAAAACCAACATACATCGGCCTTATGAATGCGGTTGCCAATGGCGAACGGCAGGGGCACGATCTGTTCCGAGACTGGTGTAACGCAACCAGTGATGAAGACCTGAAACCGGTATTGCACATGGTCGCGATTCGCGAAATGGAGCACAGTTGGGCCTTCGAGAAGCGTTTGAACGAGCTCGGCTTTGATCTTCAGCCCTCGAAAAATGCGGCGTTATCCAAACTGACCAAATTGTTCAAGTCCAAGGCGGATGACGTGGAGAAATTTGCGGCGTTCGGGATGGGCACTGCGCCTGCCAAGGACAAGGCACCGTCAGATGGTCTGCTGCAGATCTTGAGCGACCAGACGATTGATCCTCAGACAGGGGCATTGATGGGGCGCTTTATCTGTGAGGAACGGGATACTGGGCGCGAGCTCAACAAGGCCTACAAGGCACTGATGCGCCGCCGTACCATGGTAAAAAGCAAGAAGCCGTCTGCAAAAAATGCTGCCTGAGAGGCCCTCTAACGAGCGAGGTGAGCTTCGAGCCGCTCGATGGCTTCTCCGGCCTTATCGAGGCTCGTCTCGATACGGAGCCTGAGTGTTTCCAGATCTACCCCTTCCGTGCTTTTCTGGCCGGCCTTATAGCGTGCGTAAACGCCATGCAGGATGCAGGCCGTTTTCCATCGGTTAAACGCAATATAGTAGTCGAGCATGGACAGATCCCGGCCGGTACGTTCTGCGTATCGGTCGATCAGATAATGCTTGAGCGGAAATCCCCCGATGGTCGTCGCGCCTCCTGGACTGCCGACAATCACATCACCGGGTTCGGACCACTGATTCAGCGCGTAGCCGAGGTCTGCGAGAGGATCACCCAGGGTCGAAATCTCCCAGTCCACCACGGCGGCTACGAGGCCATCTTTGCCGATAAGTGTGTTGTGAAGACCATAGTCACCGTGCACTATGCGAATAGGCCCTTGTTGAGGCATTTTTTCAAGAAAGTACGCCTGAAACTCATGGGCGCGGGGATCATCATATTCCGCGTGGTCAATCGAGGCGGTCCAGGAGCGATACCAGGTTTTTAGTTGCCGGCCCACGTAGCTGTCATGTTTGCCAAGATCGCTGAGCCCCAACTTTTCTGGTTCAAGGTCATGAAGTGCCGCGAGTACGTCAATGAAGGAATCGCCTGTAGCTGCTCGGTTCTGCGGCGGAACATACATCTCGGCATCTTCGGTTCCGTAGAGAGGGTGACCGTCGATACAGCCCATGACGTAGAACCAGGCACCGGTGACGTCTGGTGATTCACAGAATCCGAGAGGTTCCGGTACCGGTACATCGGTCGCAAACAGGGCTGAAATCAATCGCCATTCGCGGCCCATGTCATGTGCCTTGGGGAGCAATTCACCCATCGGAGGACGTCGAATCACCGCGAGTCGCCCCGTGCTGTCTTCAATCCGATACGTCAGATTCGAGTGACCGCCTTCAAGGCGTGTCCACCTGAAAGGCGGGGACAGTTTGTCGACGTTGTCTCTGATCCAGGCCTCAACGGCGGGGATGTCATAACCCTCAATATCACCTGCGGTTGCTGATTCAGTCATGGTGTGGCTCCTTCATGGCGGAAACATGCGCGAAATACCTGCACGATGCAACCGGGTGTCCGATGTTGATACCGGTGGTATGCTTCCGGTTCATTTGCACTGCAATACAAGGATTCCGAGATGGCCTGGGACTTCGAAACAGACAAAGAATATCAGCTGCTGCTGGACTGGGCAGAGGAGTTCATGTCCAACAAGGTTGAACCGCTTGATATGGTGCTGGGATCGGCAATGGAATACCAGGACCCGGACTTCATCAAGCTGGTGCGACCACTGCAACAGGAGGTCAAAGACATGGGTCTATGGGCCTGCCACCTGGGACCGGAGTTGGGTGGTCTTGGCTTTGGTCAGTTGAAACTCGCGTTGCTGAATGAACTGCTCGGGCGATCGCGGTTTGCACCGGTGGTCTTTGGTTGTCAGGCACCGGACACCGGGAACGCTGAAATACTGGCGCATTACGGTAGTGAAGAGCTGAAAGAGAAATATCTGCAACCGTTGCTCAACGGTGAGTTGGCATCCTGCTACTCCATGACAGAGCCAACAGGCGGTGCAGATCCCACGGCGTTTATTACGACCGCGGCACAGGATGGCGATGACTTTATCATCAACGGTGAAAAGTGGTTCTCATCCAACGCACGCTATTCGAGTTTTCTGATCTGTATGGCAGTAACGGATCCGGAAGCACCACCCCATCAGCGCGCGACTATGTTTGTGGTACCTACCGATAGTGATGGTGTCGAAATTGTGCGTAACGTCGGCGTGGGTGGCGAAGCGCCCGGTGAAGGGACCCATGGCTACGTTCGTTACTCTGACGTTCGGGTTTCCAAGGCCAATATGCTGGGACCACAGGGGCAGGCGTTCGCAGTTGCACAGACCCGTCTTGGCGGTGGACGCATCCATCACGCGATGCGCACGATCGGGCAGATTAGGAAAGCGTTCGACATGATGTGTGAACGCTCCCTGTCAAGAACCACCAAAGGCGAAAGACTTGCCGACAAGCAGTTGGTTCAGGAGAAAATCGCGGATTCCTGGATTGAGATGGAATCATTTCGTTTGCTGGTGCTGCGGACAGCCTGGCGAATTGACCAATACAACGATTATATGAAGGTGCGAAAGGACATAGCTGCGATCAAGGCGGCCATGCCGAAGGTCTACCACGATGTGGTATCGCGTTGTATCCAGGTGCACGGGGCGCTCGGTATCTCCAATGAGCTGCCGTTGTCCGGCATGTTACTGGGATCCTATGTCATGGGAATCGCTGACGGACCGACGGAGGTGCACAAGGTGACGGTGGCACGTCAGGTATTGCGTGACTACGACGGTACAACGGATTTGTTCCCGGACTACACATTGCCAAATCGCCGGGCTGCGGCGCTTGCGCAGCTGGGTGATCAGATCGAGAGAGATGTAGAGGCCTGGTAGGCGGGTCCGGTGCGTGCTGAGTTAGAACAAAGGAGCCTGTATGGCTGGACCGATCATTCTCTATGGCGTGCCGTTCTCGCAACCGGTTCGTGCCGTCATGTGGCTCCTCATCAACAAGCGTGCGCCGTTTGAGATGGAGCCGATCAATCCTGGCAGCAAGGGTGACAATGGGTCACGCAGTGAGTCGTACCTTGCGATGAATCCGGGTGGCACGATTCCGACCCTACGTGAACCCGACACCGGGTTTGTGCTGAGTGAGGCTCACGCGATTCTCTGTTATCTTTGTCGTAAACATGGCTGGGATGATCTGTATCCATCTGATCTGCGGGAGGCTGCACAGGTTGACTGGTACCTTCATTATCACCATCGCAATGTCAGGGACGCGTCCACGGGACTCGTGGCACCGAGGATTCGTAAGGATCTGAATATCCCTGATGTGATGCAGCAGTCTGCGCAGAGTACGCTGACAAGAGCCCTGCAGACCCTCGATGACGGGTGGCTGGCGAGCCGGCGGTACCTGATGGGCGAAAGCGTCACGATTGCTGACGTCGCAGCCTACGTGGAAATTGGCCAGCTCCGGCCGGAGTTCACGAACGTGTATGACTTTTCACCCTTCCCCAACGTTCAGCGCTGGCTCGACGTGATGACGGAAGTACCAGGACATGACGAGGTGCATACTGTCTTGCGGGAGATGGGTGATATCAGCAATGAACCGCCTCCCATGGACAAGATCCGGAATGCGAACAAGGAAGCATTGCGAGCGCTGAAGGCATATCAGGCGACGCTGACGTAACGCGTGTCACCTTGGGTTAGAAGCGACGTGAGGGTCTCCAGCATCCAGTTGCTGCTATAAACAGCACCGCAGTGCGGTGAGCTTTAGATTCCCGCGCCTTCGTCTCGGAATGACTGGGAAGTGTTGGCGATGTTTTTCGGCGTACGAATGACCGGCTGGTAGGGCTCAGAAGCGTGCATGTTGAGTGCGCTCAATCCTGCTTTTTTCGGTTCTCGTAGATCGCTCGGGTGGGTCCCAAAAGATAGTTGATGGGTTCGTTGGTCAGTTCGACATGGCAATCGACGTGCAGTGTTTCAAGCAACGGGCCGCAGTCTTCTGAAAAGAGAAGAGGTCTGCCGCGGGGCAGCCATCGCGCATGATAGATCAGTGCAATCATCTGTCGTGGTGTGCTTGAAGGATTAGGTACGCCGCGGTGCCACAGTCGTCCGTCCCTGACCAGAATATCGCCTTTGCTCGTCTCTGCCTGAATGGGCGGGCTCGTGACCCGTCTGCTTGTTTCCATCTGATTCGAGATTTGACGATCATCGCCGTAACCACTGCTGACGAGATGTGAGCCGGGCCAGAGCTCAACAGCACCGTTGTTTCTGCTGCAGTTCCCGGTAGGAATGTTGATCACGAGGGATGAGGGTGGCGCGGCGAATGGAAGCTCGGACCACAGATGTCCCATATCCATGTGCAGGTCCTGCCGCTCGCTTCCTGGGCAGTTGGTGTTGCCGTTGTAGAAGCCCAGCCAGAAGCGATCCCCGAGGATCTGGCGAGAGAGTTCAACTGCCGTCTCATTGGCAATGATCTTGCTGAACACATAGTCACCTAAGGGAGGTGGCCCTTGTTGCAGGTGTCCCCGGGCCCTGGGGTTACCGCCATTGGCCTCGGTAAAAGCCACGAGTTCGCGCGTATCGCGCTGCATCCGCGTTTCCAGCCTATCGAGAAGATCGTGTGGGATCACCTGGGGTAACACGACGAATCCTTGCTCAAGCAGTTCGTCGTAGTGATTCATGATGCGCCTTCATTCTGGACGGCCCTCACCAGTAACTGAGACCCGAAATCCTGGATTTTCTGATCAATCTGGCTAGCGACCTCCACATGGACCATCTCCTGGATACGGGGAGCCGGATGGCGGAAATCGCAGTAGCCCGTGCCTATGCCATCTTAACGAGACTGGCTGGACGACACGGTGGGTTCCTCTGACAATTACTCGCCGACAATCTCCTTGATGGCTTCTTCCCGCAACGCGCGTTTGTTGATTTTGCCCGATGCGATGCGGGGCAAAGCTTCATCAGCGAATCGGAAATACTTAGGAATCTTGAATTTGGCAAGTCGAGGAACCAGGAAACCTGATAGATCATCTTCGCTTAACTCGCCCTTGGCAAAGAGCGATACCCCAACCTCCTCACCCATGCGTTCATCAGGTACGCCGTACACCGATGCTTCCATCACTTCGGGGTGTTCAAGAATTGCGGCCTCCACCTCACCACAGGAGATGTTTTCACCACCTCGGATGACAAGCTGCTTGATGCGATCAACGATGTAGAGATAGCCCTCTTCATCGATGGTCGCGACATCACCGGTGCGGAACCAGCCGTCGATAAATGATTCCTCGTTGGCATCGGGTCGGTCCCAATACTCTCGAAACATCGAGGTACCGCGAATCAATAACTCACCACGTACACCGGATTCATGCAGATTTCCATCGTCGTCCATGATGCGCATATCGAGTACGGGTGAGCATTTGCCGGAACTCTCTGGATGGTTCAGATAGTCTTCACCACCGATACCCGTTCCGATAGCATTGGTTTCAGTCATTCCCCATCCGGTACCGGGTGATGTGCTTCCGAAGGTCTTTGCAAGGTTCTTCACCTGTTCCGGTGCGCGAGGTGCACCACCACCTCCGACGGAGCGGAGTGACGACAGATCCCGGTCGGTTTTCCGTGCGACCTCGATCATGTCACCGGTCATCGCGGCAGGCGCGGTAAACCCACTGATACGTTCCTGCTCGATCAGTTCCGCACCTTTCTCGGCATTCCATTTGTACATCGCCACAATTTTCCGTTGTGAGCGAAAGCTCTGCAGCAGAACCGCGTGGGAGCCCGCGACATGAAACAACGGTACACCCAGCAACATGGCCGGGGGGTAGGGTGGTGGCTCAGGTGTCGGCACTTCTAGACCTTCTGCCTCCATGCGGGCTCGCATCATGTGCATACCGACCGTGCCATCCAACTCCCAGGAGAAGAGGGCAGAAATCACGTTACGGTGGGTTGAAACGACCCCCTTGGGGTGTCCGGTGGAGCCGGAGGTGTACAGTATTGTTGCATCGTCCTCGGGCGAGACACTGATATCCGGCATTGCTGTGGCATCGCTTGCCAGAATATCGGCAATGGGTGTTGAACCCGCCGAAACGTTGTTCGCACGCACGGTAATGATCTTCAATTCTGCGAGGTTTTCGCATTGGGCTATGCGATCGAGTCGCTCCTGGTCTGCGACGATGGCGTTCGCGCCGCCGTGCAGCAGACCGTATTCCAGCTCATCAGCTTCCCATAGTGCATTCATGCACATGGCGATGCCGCCGATGGATGTCACCGCCTGGAAGGCCATGACCCACTCGGGATAGTTCCGAAGTGAAATGGCGACACGGTCACCTTTCTGAATACCAAACTCATCGACCAGGAAACGTCCAAGTTTCGAGGCATTCTGGTACATGTCTTCGAAGGTGTACCGCTCGTCCTCATAGATGAAGAATTCAGTGTCACTCCGGTTGGCGTTGAACAATCCATGTAGGTTGTCAGGGGCATTCACGAAGACGCGGCAGGGCACGCCTTGAATCTCCTGCTCCTCCAATTCGTAGGGATTTCCCGGTGCCGTCACTTCGGCGATTGCTTCAGCTCTCGTCAGTACAGCCATTATCTTGATCCTTGTCCGTCGTCGATTTTGATGGTGGTGCCGGTCACACATTCGGATGACGGCGACACCAGGTAAAGCAGTGTGCTGTCCATCTGCTCCGGTTGTGCAATTCTTTTTCGAGGAAAACTCCGGCTGATATCGCCAATTCGCTCCAGCATGCCGTCCAACATCTCCGAGGCGAATGCCCCAGGTGCGATGCAGTTCACATTGATGTGATATCGCGCCCACTCTACTGCGAGTGCTTCTGTCATGCGTGCGATACCGGCCTTCGTGGTGCTGTAAAGAGACGCCGCCGATAGTGGCCCTGTATTGAAAGCGGCCATGGAAGAGATATTGACCATGTGTCCGGGGGTTTTGGCGTCAATCAGTCGTCGAGCGACTTCGCAGGACGACACGTACGGACCAATGAGATTGGTATCAAACACGCGGTCCATCAGGTCATCCTCGATCTTGATGGCCCACTGTGCGTCGGGTATTCCGGCGTTGTTCACCAGGATGGTGATTAACCCCAGTTCAGATTCAATCTGTTGAACGGCGGTTCTGATGGCCGCGCGATCGGTCATGTCCAGCGTGACCGGCAGGGCCTTGCCGCCCGCGGCTTTGATCTCATCAGCGAGCTCGTTGAGGCGTTCAGTGCGTCGACCCGCGACGGCAACCCTGGCTCCACAGGCCGCCAGAATTTGAGCGAAACGGCGTCCCAGGCCAGAAGTGGTCCCGGTCACCAGTGCGGTTTGATCTGATAGGTCCAGTGAGAACTGAGGTGTTACCGCGTTCCCCATACGCAGCCTCTGCGATCAGCAAAGGCGAATTATTCAGTAATTACCGTTACGGGGCAAATTTGACGGCAGGTGCAAGGGTTGATCCATGTTTTCCGTCCGGTCAGTTCAGGGGAAATATCTCCAATGGGTCGTACCGGACCCCGCGACGGCCACGAACAGAGGCCATCAGTGCAAAGGAAGTGAACGATAGGTCGAATGAAGGTGACATCAGGGGCGGTGGTCCGGTGCCCCCCCCCCCCGGTAGAGTGTCAGATGTGGCGCGATGCGACTCTCTGCCCCGGTGGCGAGCTGCTTGTGAAGTAACAGGAGGTCTGGATTCGTGGTGGCTGAATCGTCGCCCAAAATCAGATGCACAGCAGCCAGCCCGCCCCGCATGAGCAGCGCGTCTGCCAGCACCATATGATGGAACCGTGGCTTTGAACACGCACAGCGTGCCGGCTAGCGCCATGCAGACCATAGCTCCATCCAGGAACCGGGAAATATTCAAGTTTTCGATTCAGGCTCAAAGCAGGGAATTGGACGTTTACGTCCTGGACGCGGAAGATTACGGACCCAAATAGTGCGGGAAAGGGACCTTCGGTCACTCATTGACAAACCCACGATATTTGCAAAAAGCTGCGACAAGAAACAACTAAAGTGGCCAATAACATGGTGTTTCCTGATACACCGGGGCTCTATCCCACATCATGAGTCAGACAACTGAAACATCCCCTAATTCTTCGGGGTGTCCGACATCAAGAAACCAGGTTGACGTTGATTTCGTCGAACAGTTGGGTACTTATGAAGATTGTCACATCGCCTTTTGTGAAAGGGATAACAGACTCGCCATTGATTTCTGTTTCAAGTCCGCCATTGATGTCCATGAGGGACAGCGTCTCATCGACGTCGCCGTCGATGATGTCGATCGATTGAGTGACGAAAGTCCCTGGATCTGCCGCTAGCTCTGAATTGAGTGTCAGCGAAACGCTGTTATCGTCACCATCAATCCAGATCTGGTAGTCACCATATTCAGGATCTGAGCTGTATTGATTGATGACATCGCCGACAAGGTTACTGCCTCCAAACAGATCCTCGAACCTGATTTCCAGAGTTGCCCCCTGACCCAACTCGATACGTTCGAAATCGATAATGCTATTCACACCTGACAGATCGACATAGTCGAACTCGTCGATCAGCAATGTATCCAACCCAGAGCCGCCGTCAATGGCAAAGTCATAGCTATCAAAAAGGACGGTATCGTTACCCCCGTTGGCTTCGATATCGTCTGAACCGAACCCGCCGTCAATCCAGTCATTGCTTTCAGGTGCGACAAGGACGTCATCGTTGTGGGTGCCGTAGAGTTGAACGCCACCGTTTTCCAGACGTATTTCAACGAAAATACTATTGTCGATCATCACCGTATGACCGTTGGCTTGGTACTCGCTACCTGCTAACACAAGACCCTGTTCACTGTCGGTCAGCACCGTACGACCGTTGGCGTGGAACTCGTTACTCACTGATACAAGACCCTGTTCGAAGTCACCTTCAAGGATGACGACGTCACCTTCGTTTGCCCCGAGATCCGTGATAAACAGAGGACCCGTCTGATC
>MDTB01217082.1_pt1 | contig 15677 bp, 12 predicted proteins | sample 811161 | NCBI WGS metagenome assembly MDTB01 (sample SAMN05326650, study PRJNA326480) | marine metagenome | isolation source: seawater | place: Mediterranean Sea | collected 2009 | reverse complement strand
TTGAGCTGCTTTTAATGCATCAGGGTCAATCATATCTGCCATTGCAGGCATAACTTGTTCTTTCATTAATTGATCAAATTTGTAAAATTGAATTTCATTTATTTTCTGTTGTATTATAAATGAGATTCAATTTTTGTTTGAGTGATAATTTCTTTAACACAAATTCTCTCTGGCTAGCTTCACTTCGGCTAAAGAAACCTTCAGTATATAGAAGTTGAAAGGGACCTCTTCCTTTCGTATATTTGGCGCCAGTCCCGTTAGAATGACTCTGAAGCCGTCTTCTTAAATTACTGGTGATGCCAGTATAAAGACTTTTATCTTTGCATCTTATAATGTACACAAGCCAAGTATATTTTATCATAAAAAATGATGTTTCTTAAAAAAATGATTTCTATTACTGTTTATAATCATATAAAATGATGGAAAACTAGGTTCAATAGCTTGTGTCTATGTTTTAAATGAATTCGAAAATTGAAATTGGAAAACCTCTTTGGTAAATCTTATAACGTCTAATGAAAGTTTACGGACATTTTGTTTAAAAGCAGCGCAAAGCGAGTACGTAACTGTCGATACGGAATTTTTACGGGAGCGTACTTATTTCCCAAAATTATGCCTAATCCAAATCGCATTTCGAGGAGATAATATTTCGGACTCTGCTATAATTGATGTACAGTCTCGAAATATCAATTTGACCCCTTTCTATGAATTGCTACAAAATCAAAAGGTGCTGAAAGTTTTTCATGCAGCAAGACAGGATTTAGAAATTTTTTTTAACGAAAAAAAAATTTTTCCAAAACCTTTTTTTGATACTCAAGTAGCAGCTATGGTCTGTGGTTTTGGTGACCAAGTTGGATACGAAACTTTGGTAAAAAAATTGGTTCTTGTCTCTATTGATAAGTCATCTAGGTTTACCAACTGGTCTCAACGACCACTCTCCGATCGCCAATTAAATTACGCAATTTCAGATGTTACCTATCTTAGAAGTGTCTATGAAGAGCTACAGCGAATGCTAGAGGAAAATAAAAGATCAGAATGGTTGGAGGAAGAGCTAGCAATCCTTTTGGACCCGAAGACATATGATAGTAACCCTGAAAATGCATGGAAAAAAGTAAAAACAAGAAACAATAATTTTGTATTTTTATCTTTTGTAAAATCACTAGCTAGGTTCCGTGAAAAACTTGCTCAATCGAGAAATGTACCTAGAAATCGAATACTTCGAGATGACATGATTATTGAATTAGCATCAATCAAACCACGTTCATTGGTCGAGTTAAAAAAATCAAGGTTATTAAATGAGGAAAATAAAACAGGTTCATTTGGCGAAGGAATCCTTACTGCAATCCGAAATCCAATTTTGTTGACGGAGGAAGAAGTAGCGAAGTTTAATTCGTCCGAAAGTACAAAGTTTAAATCAACTGGCTTATCAGAGCTGTTACGCGTTCTACTAAAAGCAAACTCTGAAAAATGGGGTGTAGCCCAAAAACTCATTGCCTCAAGCTCAGATTTAGACCAGTTAGCTAACCAGGACGATCCGTTAATCCCTGCTCTAAAAGGATGGAGAAAAATAGTTTTTGGAGACGACGCACTTAGGTTAAAATCTGGTCAGATAGCGCTTTCTGCAAAAAATGGAACTTTAAAATTAATTGAATTAAATAAAAATTAAACTATGTCAAATTCATAAATCAGGTGAGGCAACATGGCAGTGACGGATTTCGAAGATATTGTTAATGATTTTAATTTCCTAGATGATTGGGAGGACCGCTACAAGTATATTATTGATCTAGGAAAAAAATTAACTCCTCTAGAAGATTCATTAAAAAATGAGGATACGAAAGTCGAAGGGTGCGCTTCCCAGGTCTGGTTAGTTCACAATTTTATCGATGATGGCTCAACAAAAAATATTGTTTTTAAGGGTGATTCCGATGCTTTGATTGTAAAGGGTTTGGTTGCAATCGTGTTAACCCTTTTCAACGGTGAAAAAATTGATGTTGTAAAAGACATTGATGCTTTCGCACAACTTGAAAAATTAGGATTACGGGGGCATTTATCGGCACAGCGGTCTAACGGTTTAAGAGCCATGGTTGAAAAAATAAATTGGACAATAAGAAGGCATTGAATTTTTTAAATGATAAACTGTTCAATAAATTGGCAATTAATGACAAGGTGTCGGTTTTTAATTACACTTAGTCGTAAATAGTTTAGATTTATCATGATAATTGAAAGCACCGTTGTTGCATAGTAATATGATTTTTTGGGTATCCAAATGGACGAAAGCGAAGAGATTATTCTTGACAATTTAGAAGATGAGGAACTTGTCCTGCAGATGCACGATGATCTATACGACGGTATGAAAGATGAAATCGTGGAGGCAGTTAATATTCTTTTAAGAAGAAATTGGGCGCCATACGATGTTTTGACGAAGGCACTGGTGGAAGGAATGCGAATTGTAGGTATTGATTTCAGAGATGGAATATTGTTCGTGCCAGAAGTACTTTTAGCTGCCAATTCTATGAAAGCCGGAATGAAAATTCTTAAACCATTGCTTATTGAAACTGGAGCACCGCGTTTAGGTAAAATGGTGATAGGAACTGTTAAAGGCGATATTCATGATATTGGAAAAAATTTAGTTTCGATGATGATGGAAGGAGCAGGTTTCGAGGTTATAGACCTCGGTATCAATAACGCTGTTGAAAACTACCTTGAAGCTCTAGAAAAAGAAAAACCTGATATTCTTGGAATGTCAGCATTATTAACGACAACCATGCCATACATGAAGGTCGTTATTGATACACTAGTTACCCAAGGAACAAGAGATAATTATATTATTTTAGTCGGCGGGGCACCTTTGAATGAAGAGTTCAGTAAAGCGATTGGAGCAGACGCATACTGTCGAGATGCCGCTGTGGCGGTTGAAACAGCTTCAAATTTGATAGCGCGCAGGCATAATCAACTGTCCGCATAATATCAATTAAAAAACATTAACCAGTGAGTTGAATATTTTCAACCCGTCAGCAGAACTTAAACTTTGATCAACTGCTCTTTCTGGATGTGGCATTAACCCAATAACTCTACCATTTTCTGACATGATACCAGCAATATTATTTTTTGATCCATTCGGATTATCTTCGTATCTCAGGATTACCTGTCCGTTTCCCTCAAGTGAACGCAATATTTCATCTTCTGCAAAAAAATTTCCATCGTGATGGGCGATTGGTAATTCAAGTTGCTCTCCATCAAAAAAGGATTTTGTTAAAATTGATTTGCAATTGTTAACAATTAATTTCTGTGGTTTGCAAATAAAATTAAGATTCGAATTTCTAAGCAATGTCCCCTTCAAAAGACCTGTCTCAGTTAAAATTTGAAAACCATTGCAAATTCCAATTATGTAACCTCCGTTTTGAGCAAAATTCAAAACAGATTTCATAATTGGTGAGGCTGCAGCAATTGCGCCACAACGAAGATAATCACCAAACGAAAAACCTCCAGGAATAAAAAGAATATCAAGTTTTTTTGGAAGCAGTGTCTCTTTATGCCACAACATTTTACATTTAGAGTTCGAAACCAAGTATATGGCCTCTGCTAAATCTCTATCACAATTAGATCCCGGAAAGACAACCACAGCACTTTGCATATAATTTATTCAGTCTCGACAGAAAAATTTTCGATTACATTATTAACTAATAATTTATTACACATTTCCCTAACTAAATTTAAACCTCGGTTGCGATCATTTTCATCTAAATCAATTTGAATTATCTTTCCCTGCCTAACGGAATTTATTTTATCAAAACCCAATGACTTTAACGAATTAGAGATAGCTTCACCTTGAGGATCAAGTATCGATTCTTTAAGCGAAATTCGAATTAAAAATTTCATTCTTGAACCCCTATTTATTACGTTATTTTAATCAGATAATAAATTTTTTGGCAATACGCCAAACCGATTGGCAACTTCTTTATAACCAGTTATTAGACTTCCCAGATCTTGTCTAAAAATATCCTTGTCTAACTTTTTCCCAGAAACTTTATCCCATAGTCGACAACTATCTGGACTAATTTCGTCCGCAATAATCAATTTCTTGACCTCATCTTCAATGTAGCGACCAATTTCTAGCTTAAAATCAATTAGCGTGATATTAACTGAATTCATCATGCCAGAGATGAAATCATTAACCCTCAATGCAATTGATACAATTTCTTCAAGTTCGATTCGGGTTGCCCAATTGAATGAAATTATATGCTCTTCAGTAACGAGGGGATCACTTAATTCATCTTTTTTATAATAAAACTCAACAATTGGCCTTGGCAGAATAGTTCCTTCAGCAAGTCCCAATCGCTTTGACATCGAACCTGCTACTAAATTTCGAACTACCACCTCTAACGGAATAATTTCACAAGATTTAATTAGTTGTTCACGCATATTAAGTCTTCTTACAAGGTGATTGGGAATTCCAATCGATGAGAGCCCAATCATGAAATGTTCAGATAAAAGATTGTTTAAAACACCTTTGCCTTTGATGGTTGCAGTCTTTTTTGCATTAAAAGCGGTAGCATCATCTTTAAAATACTGTATTAATGTATGTGGATCTGGTCCCTCAAAAAGAACTTTTGCTTTTCCTTCATAAATTTTTCGTCTACCGGTCATTCTTTATTGTCCTCATTAAATTTCATAAAGGCCTTGTGTGATATATTTAGGAAAAAACTTTTTCGAAAATAGTATCAATGTGTTTTAAATGATATGACAAATCAAAACTTTTGATAAGTTCATTGCTACTCAATGCACTAGCAACCCTGGAGTCATTTTTCAACTCAGTATAAAAGTCTACACCTTCAGTCCAAACCTTCATAGCGTTGGACTGCACAATTTCGTAAGCCTCTTCTCTACTTAAACCTTTTTGTGTTAAAGCTAATAGAATACGCTGAGAGTGTATTAAACCGTTAAATTTATTAATATTTTTTTTCATATTGTTGGGATAAACAACTAAATTTTTAATCACGTATGTCAATCGGTTCAGTGCAAAATCTAACGTTATAGTTGTGTCGGGTGCTATACCTCTTTCCACAGAGCTGTGCGAAATATCCCTCTCGTGCCACAAAGACACATTCTCTAATGCAGGGATTACACTCATCCGAATTAACCTTGAGAGTCCAGATAAATTTTCTGTTAAAACAGGGTTTCGCTTATGAGGCATCGCACTTGAACCTTTTTGACCTGAACTAAAGAATTCTTCAACTTCCAATACCTCCGTTCGTTGTAAATGCCGAATTTCAGTTGCAATTCGGTCAATTGAGGAACCAATAACGCCCAAAATCGCAAAAAACATTGCATGTCGATCTCTTGGTATAACTTGAGTTGAAATAGTTTCTGGCTTGAGTCCTAAAGCCGAACAGACATAAGACTCAACGTCAGGATCAATATTTGCGTATGTTCCAACAGCACCAGATATGGCACCGATAGCTATTTCTTCTTTTGCTGAGACTAATCGGTTTTTATTTCTTTTCATTTCAGCATATGCTTGGGCCATTTTAAGTCCAAAGGTTAATGGCTCTGCATGCACACCATGACTTCGACCAATGCAAACAGTTTGTTTGTGTTCAAACGCTTTATTTTTTAAAGAATCGAGGAGTTGATCCAAATCGTTTAATAAAATGTCTGAAGCTTTGACTAGTTGGATATTTAAGCAAGTATCTAAAATATCGGATGAAGTCATTCCTTGGTGAATAAATCGAGATTGTGATCCAATAAAATCTGCAATATAGGTTAAAAAAGCGATTACATCGTGTTTAGTAGTCTTTTCGATCTCGTTTATTTTTGAAGTATCAAAAACATGATCTTTTAAACCCCAAATTGCATCAACTGAAGATTGTGGGACGATACCAAGTCTTGCCTGTGCCTCGCAAGCATAGGCCTCTATTTCATACCATATCTTATATTTAGTCTGATCAGACCAAATATTAACCATATCCGAACGAGCATACCGATCTAACATTTATTCTCCATTTTCAAAACGATAATTGATAGTTATATATTGATTTATCTTTAAACCGAATGTGCCAACTTAACAAATCAGTTTTTAAAAAAAATGAATATTTCCGAAAATTATATTGAGACAAAAAGGATGATCGGTAAGTGGCATTCGAAGAGAGTAATCATAGATAAAATGTCAGGAAATAACTTTTCTTATCATGGGGAAATGTGTATTTCTTTTGCGTCCATACCAAATTTTGAAAAGGTTCAGTCTAGATCTAAACCATATATTTCTCTTGATTTAAGAGAAGAGGGGTTCTTGATATCTAAAGATAAGGAATATCGATTCTCTCAAAAATATTATTTGCGCCTTTTTACGAAAAGATTTGACGTCTTATTTAAAAATAAACTTCCATTTTTTAGTATGAATCGATTTGTTAAGTTACAAAAAATTGATCATCAGTGTAATCTGGACCATTACCTTGGACAAATAATTACAATTAATAAATTTTCGTTTTTAATAAAACTTAATGTTTCAGGTCCTCGAAAAAAATATTATCTAAAAGCAGTTTATAAGCGGCAATAATTATTATTGCTAGAATGAATATATCGCCTTCACAAAATATGCCTTGCCAAAAATTATTTTTAAATGGTATTAACACTCTCGGTCATTTAGGTCTGGAAAGGAAAAATTAATGTATCTGACAGCAAAACATTCACCGATATTCGATATCATTAGTGCTAAAATCAACCTAAATTCTAGAATATCAGTTTTAATGACTAACTTTGTATTGATAATGTGCGGGTCGATATTACTCGCAATTTCAGCGCAATATAAAGTTCCACTAGGACCAGTTCCAATTACGCTACAGTCAATGGTTGTCATGCTAATTGCCACTTTGTATGGATGGAGACTGGGAATGGCAACGATTTTAGCCTATTGGATGGAGGGCATTTTAGTTGGTGGACTTTTTAGCTTCTTGCCATGGTTTGCAAATGGAAGTGGTTTAACTTATTTTCTTGGATCTCCTAGCGCTGGATTTTTATGGGGATTTCTTCCTATGGTAATAGTAATCGGTTACCTTACACATGACCGCTTTTGGCGAAAAAGGGGCGTCACCACAATTCTGGCATTAGCTTTAGGGCAGGGTGCCCTTTATTTGATCGGGTTGGCGCACGCTTATTTTTTTATTTTGCCAATTGTAGACTGGATGAACTCGCCCAGTGAATTGTTAGCTATTTATTGCTACCCGTTCATCTTTGGTGATATTTTAAAAACAATGATAGTGGCCTTACTTACAATATATTGTTCAAACAATTTACAGAAAAATATTTAATATTAATTCAATAGGTCAAATTTTTTGTAAAATAATTACATTTGTTGATTTTGATCAATGATTTGCATAAGTTTTTTATATGATTGGCCTCGGCTGATCTCTATGTCAATCCAACTAGAAAATTTATTTCTAAACCACGTTCTTTGCCGCTTTGCATATTGCCTGGTTTTGAAAACAATTGATTGTTCAAGAACATCAAAATTGATATTTTTATCAATATAGTCCTTAATTTCTTTAGCTCCAATCGCTTTAAACGCTGTCTTAATTTTAACTGGTCCTTTAACTTTTTTAAAAGCATCTTCTACTTCGTCAATGACACCAAATTTAACCATTTTTTTAAACCGATTTTGTATATTTTCGTTCAATGTGCTTTTTTCACACTTTAAAACTAAAGGAATTACTTCACTAATAGGAAGTATTGGAGGTAAAATATTTTTTTGCCAAAAAGTCATACCTTTACCAGTTTCATGCAAAACTTCCCAAGCTCGTTGTACTCTAGATAAATTACTTTGATCAATGGTACTAAATGTTTGAAAATCCATCTTCTTTAGGTCAGAGAGTAACCTTTGAGGATTTTTATCACGAAATTCATTTGATTTTTCGCGAGTACTGGTAGAAATTCGTGGTATTTCAGAGAGCCCCTCCGTCAATAAAGTAAAATATAAGCCAGTTCCTCCAACCAATATTGATTGCAAACCTCTGGCTTGCGCATACATAAGCTGCGCTTTTAACTCTTCTAACCAAATAGCAACGTTATAATTCTTATCACAATCAATATGTCCGTATAAAGCGTGATTAAACTCGTGCATATCCTGTTCATTTGGCCTCGCGGAAAGAATTCGCCAGCATTTATAAACTTGAAGTGCATCAGCATTTATTATGAGCGACGGCTTTAATGTTGCAAGCTCTTTAGCAACAATTGATTTGCCAGATGCTGTACAACCCGTTAACAATATAGGTTTTAGCTGTTTCATATCGTATTGATTTTAAGTTATTTTTGTTTAAACAGCAAATAGTTAAAAAGTAACATAATATATATTATACGATTTAACTATTAGATGTAAAATTGTTTAATTACTTTTACTCATGATTTAAAACTTTAAAGACCCCTTGTCTAAAACCTTCCCAGCACCACCGAATTAACTGCAATTTTTTCAAAAGTCATTTTGTTAGAAAAGTTACTATTTTTAATTAAAGTCATCGAAATTACTTGCTACGAGCGATGTGCAATCAGAAATTCCAGACAACGTACAAATTAAGGCTAATGAATCTCCAGTAAAACCATCATTGTTTCCATCTGCTGTAAGGAGTCCTACGTAAGAATTGGCTCCATCATCCCATGCAATATAAATTTTATCTGATGTACTTCCACCATCATCAAAAGTACCAACTGTAAGATTAGCCGTGGCTTGCGCCAATGTTGCGGATGCTCCTTGCGCAACGTTGGTGCCATCTCTTATGAAGGCTGTATTATCGTCAATAGTAGTATCGAGATCAAATGTTGTCGTTCCTGCACCTCCCATTTGCGCTGAGTTGGTTAGCATATCTATTAGGTCGCTGGTACCACCTACATCAAAATTTGTTATTGTATCGCCATTATATGCTCCTGAAGCAGTACCTTGCATTTTAATTGTATCAACTGTCGAAGTTGAACCAGATAAGTCAATGTTATCAGCTCCTTTGCCACCTGTAATATTATCCCCTCCTCCACCACTACTAATTATGTCAGCTCCATTATCTCCATTTAACGTTTCAGCGCTAGATGATCCGTTAATGGTATCAGCTCCCTGACCGCCGTTAATTACGTCTCCCCCGCCGCCGCCGCTAATTGTATCGTCCCCGTTACCACCTGAAATAGTGTTGGCGCTGGTATCCCCAGTTAAATTATCATTAGATGATGAACCAATTAAATTGGTAAAATTTGATATAGTATCATTTCCTGCGCCAACAGTATTTTGCGCCAATGAATTAGAGAGATCTACAGTAATGGCAGACGAAGCTGAACTATAAGATAACGTATTAGACCCTCCCCCACCATCGAGCGTATCGTCGCCTGTACCACCAACTATAGTATCATTACCTGATCCACCAACAAGATTATCAGCACCTGTTCCTCCAACAATGCTATAATTTCCCGCCGCAGATAAATTCATATTTACGGTAACTCCAGAATTACTCGTACTAATGTTTGCTGTACTAGAATTTGTTGTAGCATTCGTAGCTATAAAAGCCGTCGGTACCGTAACATTAGCTGTCCCGCCGGTAATTACCAGTATATCACCAGTTTCGAGATCAGTTACACTATCGGTACCATTAGTAATCCGAAAAGTATCGTTACCATTTCCTCCAGTTAACGTATCTGAACCGTTCGCACCATTTAAATCGTCATCATTATCATTGCCAATTAAAATGTCATTTCCTGTATCACCTATAAATGTATCAACACCAGACCCACCCGTTAACGTATAAGCTCCAGCTGTAGAGTTTGTCATAGTTATCGTCGAACCACTATTACCGGCAGTAAGATTTGCAGTACCAGAATTAGAAGTCGACGCAGTGGCAATAAAGGCAGATATATTCGTTGCATTAACCGTGGCGCCTGACGAAACAACTAATATATCGCCTGTGGTTAGATCTGATATAGCATCCGTTCCAGATGTTATATTAAAAGTGTCGTTACCCAAACCTCCTGCCAAATTGTCAGTACCTCCAGCACCATTAATTATATCATTTTGCGATCCACCTGTAATATTATCGGTCCCTGAACCTCCAGTTACTGTGTAACCGCCACTTGCTGAATTAGTGAGTGTTATTGTTGATCCACTGCTACCTGCGGTTAGATTTGCAGTTCCTCCATTTGAAGTAGAACCAGTTGCCACAAAATTGGATATATTTGTTACATTTGCAATAGCTCCCAAAGCTACAACAAGTACATCACTTGTTTCTAGATCTGAAATATTGTCAGTACCAGCTGTTACGTTAAACGTATCGTTACCGGATCCACCTGAAATTGTATCGGTACCTCCTTTTGCATTGATAATATCGTCTCCGGTACCGCCATTTATTATATTGCTAGCATTGGTTCCAGTTAAATTGTCATTTTGATCAGAACCCGTTAAATTAATAAAATTAGAAATAGTGTCTAGCCCAGATCCAACGGTATTTTGTTGAGTAGCATTTGATAAATCCAGTGTAACCCCTGCTGAAGCACTCTCATAACTCAGCGTATTAATTCCAGATCCTCCATTAATAGTGTCATTACCTTGGCTACCAATTATTTTGTCATTGCTTCCGCCGCCCGTTAATAAATCATTTCCAGAGCCTCCAGTGATCGTGTATTCGCCAGTAGCTAATGCCATATTGATGGTTATACCGCTATTTGAAGCCTGGATATTTGCCGTTCCACTATTTGTTGTCGCATTTGTCGCAACAAAACCTGTTGGAACGGTAGCATTAGCAGTAGCGCCTACAGACACTTCTAGAATATCTCCAGTCGTTAAATCAGACACACTGTCTGTACCAGATGTAATTTTAAAAGTATCATTTCCGTCGTTTCCAACCAGCGCGTCTGAAGATCCTTTCCCATCAATAATATCGTCACCATTCCCTCCAGTTAAATTATCCACTCCGGCTCCCCCATTCAAAGTATATCCACCACGGTTAGATAGTGTCATATCGATTGTGGATCCACTAGAACCAGCTGAAAGAGTAGAAGCCCCATCAGTATAAGTTTCTGCAGTTGCGACAAATAAAGAAATGCCAGAAGCGCTCACACTAGCTCCTGACCCCACGACTAAAACATCACCATTTTGCATGTCTGTTATAGCATCGTTATCGTTATCAATAGTGAATGTATCGTTGCCATTTCCTCCAGTCATAGTATCTGCACCAACACCGCCATCAATGACATCATTACCATCACCACCCGATATCGTATCATCTCCAGGACCACCCGTTAATATATCGTTTCCATCACCTCCATTGATTGTATCGTTCCCGTTTCCACCTGTTAATACATCGATGTTTTCGTTACCATAAAAAAAATACCCACCGGCAGCTGAGTTAGTCAAATCAATTATAGATCCAGTAAAATCTGAATAGAGGCTAGCGGTTCCATCGTTTCTTGAAAAGTTTGTAGCAACGAAATTTTTTACGTGATCAGCAATCATTGTACCATGTGTGGTGACAATAAAAACATCTCCTGTAGTTAGATCCTCAATTAAATCCGTGCCATGGCTTATTGTAAAAGTATCGTCACCACTTCCACCTTGAAAAACGTCATTTCCAAAACCTCCAATCAAAATATCTCGTCCTGCATTACCGTACAAGTTGAACCCATCGGAGAGCAAACTTGAAAGGCTCAGGTCAATATCAGAAAATGTCTCGTGGGAATAAATATTACATTCTCCAAGATTAATTGTACTATTATTCGCTTTAAAAATAGTAACATCAAGAACGTCAGCAACCGCTTCTTGGGATACTTTTATGATATCACCTGTTTTCAAATCGGCTATTGAATCAGTACCACTAATTACATCAAATGTATCATTACCAGCTCCCCCTGCTAACTCATCGTCTCCTTTGCCTCCATCTAAATAATCGTTACCATCGTTACCATTCAAACTATCTGCGCCATCAAAACCATACAAAAGGTCGTCGCCACCACCTCCAGAGATACTATCTACGAACGAGCCACCAGTTAGATTATCTGTTCCATTATCGCCGTTGATTTCAAACCTACCTTGCTGGATAGCACTCAAATCAATGATAGAGCCATCGACAGCGGAGGAAACCTTAAAATATTCAGCTACAATACTTGCATTAGTTGCTACAAAATGAATTACTCGGTCAGCCTCAGCCATCGCCGAATTACTAATTTTAACTATATCACCGGTTGCTAAATCCTTTATTAAACTATGTCCTGCCACAACATTAAAAGTATCTTTACCAGCACCTCCTTCAATTATATCATTCCCGTCAGAGTTAAAAATGGTATCGTTACCAGCTCCACCAATTATTAAGTCATTCCCGCCACTACCAAATAGCTGATCATCAGAATTACCTCCACTTATAGTAAATAAACCGGACTCAATTTTTGATAAATCGATTATCGTACCTTCATCTCTACCTGAAAAATCAGCCCGACCTTCATTCGTTGAGAAATCATTTGCGATAAAATTTGATATATCAGTACTAACTAAAGTAGCACCATCATAAATTTTAAATGAGTCGCCTGTTTCAAGATCTTTTATCTGATCTAAGCCTGATGAAACAATAATATGGTCGTTTCCGCTACCACCATTAATCAAATCGTTTCCAAGACCTCCATCAATAATATCATCGCCATTACTCCCCGTTATTTTATCGACTTCTGATCCACCAACAATATTATATCCTTTTCCACTTGATTGACTTAAATCTATTATGGACCCAAGATCAGAGCTTGTAATTGTTACCGTCCCGTAGTTAATAGTTTGGTTACTTGCTCTAAAATCTACCACGTTCGGTGCGACAAGCGACGCATCATTAGCAACAAAAAACGAATCTCCAGAGTGCAAATCAGTCAAAATATCAGAGCCGTTAGAAATTATGACATGATCGTCACCCGAACCACCCGTTATTTCATCCGAGCCTATATAACCATCCAAAATATCGTCTCCAAGACTTCCATCGATGATATCATTACCCTTACTTCCCTTAATATTATCTTCACCTGCTCCACCAGTTATCACGGCAAAACCAGCTGTTTTAGGAGCTATTTCTAAATTTATCTCACCCAAATTGTATTCATCAAAAGTATCTGGTAACGCTTTTAAACTAGTTTCTAAATCAATTGATGTACTGATAAAAGATAGGTCGATATCTGAGCCATTATCATCAGAAATCAAATTAATTATGCCCTCATTCTTAGAGCCTTCATCGGCTATATAATGCGAAATTGAGGTTGCCCTTAAATTGGCAGATTCATTAACAATTATAGTATCTCCGGTCGCAAGGTCATTAATTGTATCTGATCCCGCTGATACTTCAAAAATATCGTTGCCTTGACCCCCAGACAAAAAATCATCACCATCTAAGCCTCTTAAAACATCAGTAGAATCGCTTCCGACTAGCGTATCCACTGAGGCTCCGCCTAAAAGCGTAAACCCATCGCCACCAGCCAAGCTCATATTGATGAGTGACCCAGTATCGGAACCAATTAAAGTCACTTGTCCATAATTTTCTGAAGCATTTGAAGCGATAAATTCTATCACATTTTCGGCAATTAACGTTGAACCAGACGCGACAAAGAAACTATCTCCAGTAGCAAGATCAGTTACCAAATCATCTCCCGAGTTAATAGTGAATCTATCACTTCCTCCTAAGCCAGTCAGGATATTATCTTTAAAATCACCTACGAGAAAATCATCGAAATTCGAACCAACTAAATTTTCAAAATTTACTATTACGTCTGAGCCCGAGCCAATCGTCATTTGACTATCAACAATTCCAAGATCAATGCTGACGCCCATTTTCGCATTCTCATAAGAAATGGTATCGTTTCCTGAACCACCATCAAGATATTGATCTTGAGGTCCAGAAATAATGAAATCGTCACCAGAAAATCCATTAAGATTTGTTGTGCTTGGTTCAGATTCCAACAAATCGTTTCCTGAACCACCATCTATTATTTCATTTGATCCATTACAATTTATGATTATTAAAGTGGGAGACCAAAGCATTAAAACTTTTTTTTGTTTAATATTTTTAATTTTATTTAATTGCTTCATTGTAAATTTTAAATTTTTTATATTCATCTCCTAAGTTTGGGTATTTATAAAAATACGAGCACTCCCGATATAAAAAATCGTTACAATTTCAATGTTACGATACAAGAATAATATTCATATGCAACGGAACTTTTACATAAAAAATATCAAATAAAAATAAATTATGTTTGAACATACCCAATATATTCAAGTTTGATTTAGGAAACTATAATTTCTTTTGTAAAAATACTCCCTGTTGCCAGAGACCTTCCTTAATTTCTCCGTTCGGTAACAAAAAGGTCCCGTGACCATTAAAAAGACCTTCTGTAAATTCACCAATGTATTTGGCACCGTCACTATAAAAAAATTTACCGACTCCATGAAATAGATGGTTCTGGTATTCACCAGAATATCTAGAACCGTCTATAAATTTAAAGGTCCCCTCTCCATGGAAGACACCATTTACAAAATCACCAGTGTAGCTTGAACCATCAATATATTGAAGTATTCCCCTACCAGTATGTTTATTGTTTAAAAAACTTCCTTCATAAACATCGCCATTTGCATAAAAATACATTCCCTCTCCATGCCTTTGGCCATTCACGAAGTGGCCGAAATAACGATCGCCATTTACAAACAAAAATGTACCTAAACCGGTAAACTTGTTATTTTCATTCTCCCCGAAATACTTTGCTCCATTTTTAAAAATATAGACACCAAAACCATTTCTTTTATTATCTATAAATTTTCCTTTATAAACGTCTCCATTTGGGTAAAAAAATTCAGTCTTACAATTATGAAATATACCCTCAGGACAGTTATTTGTAGCCTCCAGACCTAAAGGCCATACAATCATCACACAAAGTAAAATTCTCATAAATAGTTTTGTCATTGTACCTTTGTCCTCAAAATGCCTTAAAAAGAGCTCATTCTATGCACAATCTAAAAATTGAATTTTTTGAGCATTACTCCAATGCACCTTAATTAAAAAACCATCTTTAACAATCTTTTCAAAGATAACTATTTTCTTTTCAAAAAGCCATGCTCTTCGCCTAGCATCAGAGAAACTGATAAAAACTTCTTCGAACGCTTTTCCAGCACTTAAAACTCTTTTGATTTGACGAAAAAGATAGTCAAACCCTTTTTTTTCAGTGGCTGACATTAGCACGATATTTTGGGAATTAGCACATTGAGATTTTACCTTAGTAAAATCTGAATCAATTAAATTATCAATTTTATTGTAAACTTCGATAATAGGTGGACGTATCCTATCGCCCCACTCTAACCTTTCAAGCGTATCATGAACATCTAACGCCTGTTGTTTTGTGTTTTCATGAGAAATATCTCTGACGTGCAAAATTAGATTTGAATTAACTACCTCTTCCAATGTTGCTTTGAAGGCAGAAATTAAATCAGTAGGTAAATCAGAAATAAACCCTACCGTGTCCAATAAAATAATTCTGTCTACCCCGAGAAGTTTAAATACACTCAACTTTGGGTCTAATGTTGCAAAGAGCATATTTTTTGCTACGACTTTTGATTGAGTAATATGATTGAAAATTGAGGATTTCCCAGAATTGGTATATCCTACAAGCGCAACAACTGGAATATTCTGTTTTTTTCT
>MDTB01006716.1_pt1 | contig 15677 bp, 14 predicted proteins | sample 811161 | NCBI WGS metagenome assembly MDTB01 (sample SAMN05326650, study PRJNA326480) | marine metagenome | isolation source: seawater | place: Mediterranean Sea | collected 2009 | reverse complement strand
TTCTAAAAAGTAATTTTGGTAAAAATTTCATAACCACTTTTTGTGATAAAATTTTTCTAATTAAAAATGAGTATTCTTTTAGAGTTTTAATACTTTCTTCGGCATCTTTGCCTCCAAGTGGTAGCACATATGCTTTAGCAATTTTTAAATCTTGACTCATCCTTACCTCAGTTACAGTTATCGTGTTAGTTTCTAAATTCGGGACCTTAGCCTCATTTCTAATAAAAATCATGCTTAAAGACTGTTTTATCATTTCACCAACTCTAAGCTGTCTCTGAGATAAAGGTTTACCTATTCTATCTGCCATTAAATTGACCTTTCTGTAGATGTAACACTAAAAGCCTCAATTGTATCATTTTTTTGAAAATCCATATAATCTTTAACCGTAATTCCACACTCTTGTCCAACACTTACTTGTTTTACTTGATTTTTTTCCCTGAATATACTTCCGACTTTTCCTGAAAAAATAATTGCACCATCTCTAATAATTCTAACATCAGAATTACTGTTAATTTCTCCCTCGATTACTTTTGAGCCCGCAACTTTGCCTGATCCTGAAACTTTAAATATTTCTAAAATTTCTGCGCTACCTGTTATTTTTTCTTGAACATCAGGAGCTAATAATCCTGACATCCTTTGTTTTACATAATCTAAAACCTCATAAATTATATTGTAGGAAGAAATTTTAATCTTTTCATTTTCAGCAAGTTTTTTTGCCTCTTTACTTGGTTTTACGTTAAATGCTATTAATACAGCTTTTGAAGCTTTAGCCAAAGTTACATCAGTTTCAGTTACCATTCCAATATCTGATAGTATAATTTTAGGTTTTACTTCCTCGTGCTTAATCTTACTAATCGCATTTTTAATTGCTTCTGAAGAACCATGTACATCAGACTTAATTATCAAATTTAATTCTTCAGTAGATACTGTTGAAAAAGCAGAATCTTGGGTTGCAAAAGTTAAAGGATTTTTTCCATCTTGACTTTCTTGCGCTCTATTTTCACTTAATATTTTAGCTTCTTTTTCTGTATCAAGCACAATAAAATCATCTCCTGCTTTTGCAGCTCCATTAATGCCTAAAATTTCTACTGGTGTTGATGGAGGGGCTTCATTTATATTTTGACCTTTATCATTAACAATTGCTCTTACCTTGCCCCACCTCAATCCACTAACAAAAAAATCTCCTTTTTTTAAAGTTCCAGTAGTGACAATTATTGTTGCGACTGGACCTCTTCCCACATCAATTTTAGACTCCAAAATAATACCTGTAGCTTTTGAGTCAAAATCTGTTTTCAGATCTAATATTTCAGCTTGAAGAGTAATTGCTTCTATTAATTTGTCTAAATTTAATTTCTTTTTTGCTGATATTTCAACCATCAGAGTATCTCCTGATAAATCTTCAGCTATTAACTCATGTTCCAATAATTGATTTTTAACTTTTTGTACGTCCGCTTCTGGCAAATCACATTTGTTAATTGCTACAACAATAGGAACATTTGCTGCTTTTGCATGTTTAATAGACTCAACTGTTTGAGGTTTTACCCCATCATCAGCAGCTACTACTAATACAACAACATCTGTTAGCTTTGATCCTCTTGCTCTCATTTCAGTGAATGCTGCATGACCTGGAGTATCAATAAAAGTTAACTTACCTGAATTACTATCAATTTGATAAGCTCCAATGTGTTGAGTTATTCCACCAAACTCACCTGATACAACGTTTGCGCTTCTTAAAACGTCTAGCACAGATGTTTTTCCATGATCTACATGCCCCATAACAGTCACTATAGGAGGTCTATTCTTTAAATTTTCTGCCCTTGAGGCCTTAATTTTTTTTATTATTTCCTCTGCCTTTTCCTCTCTAATTGGATTATGCCCAAATTCTTTAACTAAATATTCCGCAGTATCTGCCGCTAAAGTCTGATTGATGGTAACTGTAACACCCATACCAAATAAATGTTTTACTACGTTACTTGATTGTTCAGCCATTCTGTTTGCAAGCTCTCTAACAGTGATTGCCTCTGGAATATTTATATCTCTTTTTACTGGTTTAAGACTTTCTTGATTGTCTTTTTTAGTAAGATTTTTTTGCTCTTTTTGCCTTGCTCTTTTTACTGAAGCCAAACTTCTCTCTCTAGCCTCTATTTGATCACTTAAGGCTCTTGAAACAGTTAATTTCAATTCTCTTTTTTTTGTTCCTGATTTAGTGACTTTTTTATCCTTATTATCGTCATCTCCTTTTAGTCTTTTTGTAGCTCTTTGTTCAGCTAACTTTCTCCTTTCAAAATCATTGGTGACAGGTGGTGATTTTGATGAAAATATAGGTTTATTTGAAGTTCCTCTCGTAAATGATGAAGTAGTTTTTGATTTACTAGTATTTGACTTTAGAGGTCCACTTTTATTTATGAATTTATTGGGTCTTTTTTCGATTACTACTGAATTTTTTCCCTGCGTTTTTGCAATCGCAATATTTTTTATTGTTTTTTTGGCTGAGCCCGATATTGTTAATTTTGTTTTTTTTTCCATATCTCATCACTCAATCTTTATATACAATATTTCTTGCAGACATAATCAATTCATCTGACTCTTCTTTTGATAAAGCAAAATCTTCAAGATAACCTTGAATTTTTACTCTCTCACCTTTAATAACATCATATCCTCCTGTTAATTCATCAGAAGCTAGATCAGCAAAGTTTTCTAGTGTTAATATTTTTTGCTCACCCAATGTAACTAGCATACCTGGAGTTAATCCTTTTAAGTTTATTAAAGAGTCTTCTAGTCCCAATTCTTTTATTCTTTCAGAAATATCCTCTTGATCTTTTTGATAAAAATCTTTTGCTCTTTCAATCAACGCTTTAGCAGTATCTTCTTCAATACCCTCGATTTTTATAAGACTTTCTGTAGTAGTATCTTTAATATCATCTATTGTTGAAAATCCTTCAGCAACAAGCAATTGACCTAATGTTTCATCTAGTTCTAAATTTTTAACAAAATTTTCAGTTTTTTCCTTAAATTCTAATTGTCTTCTTTCAGAATCTTCAGCATCTGTCATTATATTAATTTCATAATTTAATAGTTTAGTTGCCAATCTTACGTTTTGACCTCTTCTTCCAATAGCTTTACTTAAATTTTCTTCTGTTAAAATTACATCAAGTTTTTTTCTTTCTAAATCTACATTAACTCTTTGAACCTCAGCAGGCGATAATGCATTAGAAACTAAAATAGCAGGATCTTCTGACCAATTAACAATATCAATTTTTTCTCCCTGTAGTTCATTAACAACAGCTTGAACTCTAGATCCTCTCATTCCTACACAGGCTCCTACAGGATCAAGTGATGTATCAACAGCTTTAACACATATTTTTGCTCTACTTCCAGGATCTCTTGAAGAGGATTTAATCTCAATTAACCCATCATAAATTTCTGGTACTTCCTGAACAAAAAGTTTTTCCATAAATTTTGGATGAGCTCTTGATAAAAAAATCTGTTGACCCCTAGGTTCTCTTCTAACGTCATAACAGTATGCCTTAATTCTGTCTCCAGCTTTAATATTTTCTCTTGGAATTAGTTCATTTTTTTGAATAATTGCCTCTGTTCTTCCAAGATCAGCTATGACATTTCCAAACTCTAATCGTTTTACAATACCACTTAAAATAGTTTCTTTTTTATCAATAAAATCATTAAATTGTCTTTCTCTTTCAGCTTCTCTTACATTGAAACTAATAACTTGTTTTGCAGTTTGGGCAGCTATTCTTCCAAAATCAAATGATGGAAGAGGCTGAAGAACCTCGTCTCCAATTGACTTATCTTTATTTAAATTACTTAAATTAATTGCATCTTCCAGATTTATTTCAGTATTTGAGTTTTCTGGGTTTTCAGAAACAATTAGCTTTCTAAAAATTTCAATATCACCATTATCCCTATTAATAGATACTTTTATTTCATTCTCTTGACCAAATTTAGATTTAGCAGCTTTTGCAATTCCTGTTTCCATAGAGCTGATTATTAATTCTTTATCAATAGACTTCTCTAAAGCCACAGCTTCAGCAATTCTTAATAATTCTAATTTGTCTGCTCTTTTATTTAGCATTTTTTGTTTACTCCAAAAAAAAATGGGCTAAAGCCCATTTTGTAAAGTTCAATAATGTAAGAGCAATATAGTAAAGTTTTTTTCTAATTCAACCTAAACTATTTCGAAAAAAAGCTTATTTTATCAGTTTTTTCCCAAGAAAATGAACCATCTTGTTCTGGGTTTCTGCCAAAGTGACCATAGGCAGCTGTTTTTTCATAAATAGGTTTATTTAAATTTAACATTTCTCTTATTCCCCTAGGGCTCAAATCAAAATTTTCTTTTATCTTTTCTTCAACAAATTTGTTTTTATTCAAATCACTATCAAATAAATCAACATAAATTGAGAGTGGTTTAGAAACACCGATTGCATAAGCCAACTGTATTAAACATTTGCTTGCAATTTTTGAAGCAACAATATTTTTTGCAATATATCTAGCTGCATAAGCAGCAGATCTATCTACCTTAGTTGGATCTTTTCCTGAAAATGCTCCTCCACCATGTGGTGCGGCACCACCATAGGTATCAACAATTATCTTTCTCCCTGTAAGTCCACAATCTCCATCTGGGCCACCTATCACAAAATTACCTGTTGGGTTAACATAAAAATTTTGATCTTCAAAATCCTCTAAAAAATGTTTTGGTATAGATTTTAGCATATAAGGTCTTAATAGTTCTCTCACCTTCGTTTGATCAACATCAGCAGAATGTTGTGATGATATTACTACTGATTTAACTCTATTAGGTTTTCCATCAATATATTCAAATGTAACCTGACTTTTAGAGTCTGGTTCAATATCTTTTAATTTTCCTGATTTCCTATCCTCTGCCATTAATCGTAAAATTTTATGGGAGTAATGAATAGGTGCTGGCATTAAAACATCAGTTTCATCACATGCATACCCAAACATTATACCTTGATCACCGGCTCCTTCATCTTTATTTCCAGAAGAGTCTACACCCATTGCAATATCTGCAGATTGTGAATGAAGATGACTTTCTATTTTGGTTGTTTCTTTCCAAGTAAAACCATCTTGATCATATCCGATATCTTTAATACAGTTTCTAACCTTATCAACTAATTCATCTTTATGAATTTCGGGACCTCTTACTTCACCAGCTAAAACTACTTTGTTAGTTGTTGTAAGGGTTTCACATGCTACTCTTGAAAATGGATCTGCTGAAATATAACTATCAACAACCATATCTGAAATTCTATCTGAAACTTTGTCGGGATGACCTTCAGAAACAGACTCACTAGTAAAAAGAAAATTTTTAAGATTACTCATTGTACATTCTATTAAATGAAAATATTAAAAAAATATACAATAAAATTAATAATCCAAAAATTTTATTTCCGAATTTAGAAAAAATTGTTGGTTGTATTTTCTTACTTTCCTTGAAATCTATATATCCCGATGCTCCAAAGTTTATATTTTGTTCAATAACACCAAGTGGATTTATAATAGCTGCAACTCCATTGTTAGCTGAACGAAGAACATATTTTCCACTCTCAATAGCTCTCAATATGCTGTGAGCAAAATGTTGTCTTGGACCAATGGATTTTCCAAACCAACCATCTTCAGATATATTTATGATTAAATCAAATTTAGGATTATCAAATAATTTACCAGAATATATCATTTCATAACAAATAAGTGGTAAGATCTTAATAAAATGTTCTTTGTTTCCAACTTCTATAATGTTTCTTTTTTCACCATTCGTATATGATTGATAGTTATTGGTGATTGATCTTAAACCAATCTTTTTTAAAATTTTTTCAAATGGCAAAAACTCACCAAAAGGTACCAATTTTATCTTATTATAGGAGTCAATTATTTCTAATTCATTATTATAAACTGATAATGAGTTAAAATAAATTTTTGATTTATTTTTTGTTATTTGAGTATTTGTTCCTACTATTAAAAAATGATTTTGACTGAATTTTTCGTTAAATAACCATTTATACTGAACTAATTTTTCTTGAGAAATACCTGGAATAATTCCCTCTGGCCAAACAAAAATAATTTTTTCACTTAAGATGGGATTACTTAATTCAATTAACTCTTCAATAACTGTCTCAGGCCTTATATCTAAATAAAATCTATCAAGACTAATTTTAGAACTTATTACTCGAATTTTATAATCATAGATTTTTTTGTTAGCACTGTTGAATTTTTCTGAATATAAAATTCCATTTAAATAAAAAATAATAACAATAAAAAGTGAAAATATACTAACTAAAATATCTTTTTTTGAGTCTCTCATTATTAAAAAAACTGGGCTTGTAAATAACGAGATACAAACTAAATTAAATCCATAAGTTCCAATTACTGAAATTATACTTAGAAACTCTACTTGTTTTGAAAAACTATACGCAATTAAATTCCAAGGAAAGCCAGTTAAAATTGTGCCTCTTATAAATTCCAAAATTCCAAAAACTAACGAAAAAATTAAAAAATTGTTAATAATTTTTTTTCTTTTAAAAAATATAAAAAAATAAGACACTAATCCATAAAATATTGCTAAGAAAGAAGGTATTAAAATTACCGTTAATGGAATTAGAAATTTAAAGTTTTGATCGAATGATAATGAAATTGAGATCCAATATAAGTTAGTGAAGAAATAACCAAAACCAAACAACCATCCATAAAAAAAGAAGGTTTTTTTATTACTATGTTGATTCATTTTTTTAATCAAAAATAAAAAAAATAAAGAAAATGTAAAAAAATTAATTATGAAATAATTATAAGGAGGTAAACTTAAAGACGTTACCATTCCTAAGATAATTAAATACAATAATTCAATATATAATTTTTTTTTCAATTTAATTTAGAAGTCACTGATTGATATATTAATTCTTCTTCTTTGAACATCTTTTTATAGTCTTTATTTTTTTTATGATCAAAACCTAGAAGATGAAGATAACCATGTATAAAAATTTTTATTAGTTTTTTTTTGAAAATTCTTAATTCTTGATTTTTTGGATTATTAATAAAGTTATAACTTATCACAATATCTCCAATATAAGTTTTTTTTAATATTCTTATTTTATTACTTGATGGAAATGACAAAATATCAGTTGCTTTATTTTTACCTCTAAAATTTTTATTTAATTTTTTGATATTTTTATTGTTTGAAAGAAGCAAAGAAAAACTAACTTTTTTATTTTGAAATTTATATTTTTTTGGAAATGCATTGCAAATTTGTTTAAAGAATAATTTCTTTTTTTTTATTCTCCTAGACCAAGCCTTCTCTTCAGAGAAGACATCAATATTAATCATTTTTTGAGTAAGCTTTTACTATTTTTGAAACAAGTGGGTGTCTTACTACGTCTGAATGATCAAAATCAACAACAGCAATTTCTTTTAAATGACCCAGAAGTTCTTTTGAGCGTACAAGACCTGACATATTTTTATTTGGTAAGTCTATTTGTGAAGGGTCACCATTTACTACAATTTTTGAATTCTCACCGATTCGGGTCAAAAACATTTTTATTTGTGTATCAGACGCATTTTGAGCTTCATCTAAAATTGCAAAAGAATTTTTCAAAGTTCTTCCTCTCATAAAAGCTAGAGGAGCAATTTCTATATCTCCAATTTCAATCATTCTCTGAATTTTTTCAAAGTCAAATAGATCATAGAGAGAGTCATATAAAGGTCGTAAATATGGATCAACTTTTTCTTTCATATCCCCAGGTAAAAAACCTAGACGTTCTCCTGCTTCAACTGCAGGTCTTGATAATATTATTCTCTCAATTTTTTTCTCTAACAGCATTGTAAGACCGACAGCTACAGCTAAAAAAGTTTTACCTGTTCCTGCTGGCCCAGATGAAATTATAATATCACTTTCTCTCAATGCTCTAACATATCCTTTTTGTTTTTCTGACCTTGGAATAATAGATTTTTTTGGAGTCTTAATAATGTCAGTTATATTATTATTTTTTACTTTTTCATTTATCATAAATTGATCTACTGAGGACAGAATATCTTTATTTTCAATATTACCGCTATTTATAAATCGGTTAACTAAAAATTGAATAGCATTTTTAACAATCTCATTTTTTTCACTTGTAGATTTTATCAAGATCGAATTACCTCTAGAATATAGATTTGAGCCAGTAATTTTTTCTAATTCTTTTAAATTTTTATTAAATTCCCCAACAACTCCAAGTAATAAATTATTGTCATGAAAAATAACACTTAATGAATTATTATCTGAATAAACAAATTTTATTGACGCATTAATCTTTTTTTTAATAGAAGTACTCAAAACTAAGCTACTCTCAATCTTACTTTATCAACTATTTCACCAAATAAAGTTTTTTGGTTACTCTTTTTAATTTTTACTTTTACAATTTTTCCCACATCTTCATCATTAGCATCAAATATTACTGAAGTCATGTATTCAGATCTACCAAAGAACTTGTTATTTTCTTCTGTTTTTTTTTCAACTAATACATCTACTATCCTTTTTTCAAATGATCTATTGATCATTATTTGATTTTTGAATAATTCTTTTTGAATTATCTCCAGTCTTTTTAAAGATATTTTTTGATCAGTTAATTTCAATTTTGAAGCTACAGTTCCTGGCCTTGGGCTAAAAATAAATGAATAAGAGTTTACAAAACCTATTTTTTTTATCAAATCTAGTGTTGCCTTAAAATCCATCTCATCTTCTTCTGGATAACCAATTATGAAATCACTAGAAAATTCTATTGCTGGATTTAATTTTTTAAGTTTATCATAAGTTGTCAAATATTCTTTTATTGTATGTTTTCTATTCATTAATTTCAAAACTTTATCTGATCCACTTTGGACAGGTAAATGAACTAATGGCATTAGTTTTTTTGAAATACCATAAACTTCAATTAAATCATCAGTCATATCTTTAGGATGTGATGTGGTATATCTTATTCTTAAAATTTCAGGAATTTTTTCAATTTCAAGGATTAAATTTGATAATCTGTAATTATCATAACTATATGCATTTACATTTTGTCCAAGCAGAGTAATTTCTTTTACTCCATTAGTAGCAAGAATTTTTGCCTCATTAATGATTTCGTTAAAAGGTCTAGAATATTCTGGGCCTCTAGTGTAAGGAACTACGCAAAAGTGACAGAACTTATCACAACCTTCTTGTATGGTTAAAAAAGATGATATTTTTTTTGACGAATTTTTTATTTTCTCTAAATAATTAAATTTTGAAATAGCATCAAATTCCGTCTCTTCTAACCTTCTTTCATTTTCCAAATATTCTTCTATCTTGCTATTTATTTTGTGATATGCCTGAGGTCCTATTACTATATCAATATAAGGTTCTCTTTTTAACATTTCTTCATTTTCTGCTTGTGCAACACATCCAGAAACTATTACTATAGGTTTTTTTTTAGACCTAAATTTTTTTTTCAATCTTCCTATCTCATGATAAACTTTTTCCTTTGCTTTGTCTCTTATGTGACAAGTATTCAATAGATAACAATTTGTTTCATCAAGATTTTCAGTTTTAGTAAAACCTATTTTTTTTACAGCATCAAAAATTCGATGAGAGTCATATTCATTCATTTGACAACCAAAAGTTTTAATAAATATCTTTTTATTCATCTTTTGAGTTTACTTTAACACCATATAACTCAAGTTTATGATCAACCAATTTATAACCATACTTTTCAGCAACTTTTTTTTGTAATTTTTCTATTTCTTCATCAACAAATTCAATTATTTCACCAGTCTTAACATCTATTAAATGATCGTGGTGGCCTTCATTTAATTCTTCATATCTTGCTTTGCCACCTTTAAATTCATGCTTAGCTAAAATGCCTGACTCCTCAAACAACTTTACAGTTCTATAAACTGTTGCAATACTTATTTTTGAATCAATTTTGGATACTCTTTTATAAAGCTCATCAACATCTGGGTGATCAGTTGACTCTGACATAACCTTAGCAATGATGCGTCTTTGATCTGTAAGCTTTACACCTTTAGATAAACATTTTTGTTCAATAGTTTCGGACATATTCAATTTTAACTCAAATAAATAGGATTAATCAAATTTTTTTTAATTTTAAATTTTTCACATAATTTTGGAATATTTTCATATTTTATATCTATTTCACCAATAAAATCACCAAAACTAAAACAATAATAATCTGTTTTATTGACTAAATGAATAGCTTTTACAATTGACAGAGAATTTCTTATACCAGCAAAGCTTCCTGGTCCTCTATTTACATAAATATGTGAAATCTTATCTAATTTGAACTTTTTAGATTTCAAAAATTCGCTCATGAGTAATGTTAATTTTTCATAATTTTTTTTACTATTTTCATAGCTAATATTGTAAATATTATCATTATCAATGATCATAAAAAAAACATTATCTTTGGCAGCGTCAATTATTAGTTTACTCATTTTGCAATTTTTATTTTTAAGTAATTCTATTTCACAAGAAGAGAATAGCAAATACTATTCAAATGATAACGGTGTCCTATCCTTGATGTACCATAGATTCAATGAAAATAAATATCCATCTACCAACATTCGTATGGATGTTTTTGATAAACAAATGTTAATTATTAAAGAACTTAACTATAAATTTTATAATCCAAAACTTTTTTTAAATGAATTTAACAAACCAAAAAAAGAGAAAAAAATTTTAATTACTATCGATGATGGATTCAAATCATTTTATACTGAAGCTTGGCCTTATTTAAAAAAAAATAAGATTCCATTCATACTTTTTATTTCAACAGAACCCATTGGTAAAAATGGTTATATGAATTGGAGTGAAATAAAAGAAATTGAAAACTCTGAATTTGGATTCATTGGTCATCATTCTCATACACATGAATATTTAATTGATTTCAATTATACTGAGTTCGTAAAAGATATTGAGACCGCTTCTGAAATTTTCAAAAAAAATTTAGGCTATAATCCTGAAATATTTTCTTATCCTTTTGGTGAATATTCTAATGAAATGAAAAATTATATATCAAAAAATTTTAAAATAGCATTTGGTCAACATTCAGGCGTAATTGATATTAATAAAGATAAATTTGAATTACCTAGATTTCCAATTAATGAAAAATATGGCAATCTTAAAAGATTCAAATCTGTAATTAAATATATGCCCCTAGAATATAAAAATCTCGAACCTGAGGAAAAGAGAATAACTGATATTAATAATCCCCCAAAAGTTATAGTAGAATTTTTTCCGGAACAAAAAAATATATATAATATTTCATGTTATTCAAATGATGGTGGTAATTGGAAGCAACCAGAATTAAATTTTAAAGATAATTATTTAATAATTAATTTTAAAGATAAATTCTTACCAAGAAGAGGTAGAATTAATTGTTCATTAAATGATAGTGGTAACTGGAGATGGTTTGGAACTCAATTTGTAGTAAAAAAAAATTAAATTAAACTTTCAAGTTCTATGCTTGATGGAAGTAATTTTGCATCATCAAAATCTTTTAAGTTATTTTGTTTTATAATTTGTTTTAAAACTTCAACATACTTTTCACCTGTTTCAGCATATTCATTTAAATATTTTGCTAATATTAAACTATCTAAAGGCTTTCCTCGATCTCTGAGTTCCGCTCTAGCGTTTCTTAAATTTTTATAAGAAGAATGAGTATTCAAATTTCGTTGATATGCTCTAACAGAGGCTTGTAAAACATTAAATTTCATAACTTTGTGACCTTCGTTTTTTTCAGAATCTTTAGGTTTCAATCCCTCTCCTGACCAAGTCCATTGTCCAAATAAAGCATTACCCTCTTGTGCAAATCTTGATGTACCCCAACCAGTTTCTTTGGCTGCCTGAGCAATTGCAAGTGATACAGGAATTTCATCCATTCTTCTTTTCAAAATAGATAGGTCTTTTGATGGAATTCCATATTGCTTGTATTTTTTTTCAAGCCATTTTTTTTCTAATTCAGTATTATTGCTTTTGTTGATAATGCTAAAAAGCCTTTTTCTATCAATTCTAATATTATTATTTTCCTGTAAAATTAATGGCAAAACAATCTGTATAAAAAATTCTTTTCTTTGGTTGGTGTTCTCAATCATTTTGATTTCACCAGGCAATAAAGTTAAGGCTACTGGTTTAACTAATTTTTTTTTCCTTACATCTTCTAAAGTGTAATTGGTATCTTCAAATAACTGCTTAATCGTAGATGCATTTAATCTTACTGTATCAGTCTCTAAATCATTCAAACTAAAAATATCTCTCAATAAATCATTTTCATCTAAAAAATCATTGTTCTCCGCACTATTATTAGATTTATTATTTAAAGTATATGCTAAGACGGCTTTAGAGTTATTTTTATACTCACTAGATTTATATTTTGAGTAGCTAATAAATGATGGTACAGAATAAAAAATTAAAATTAAGAAAATAGAGCTAAAAAAAACTTTAAATATAGACCCTAAGCCCTTTTGATCTAAAAGTTTAAAAATATTTTTTTTCATCATTTTAAATTGAAATGACCTCTTTTACTTCTGGTATATAATGACAAAGTAGATTTTGGACTCCTTGTTTTAATGTCATAGTTGAGCTTGGACATCCTGAACAACTACCTTGTAATTGTACTGTAACAACACCATCTTTAAATTCTTTAAACTTAATGTCTCCACCATCTTTTGCAACTGCAGGTCTTATCTTATTATTAAGTATCTGGACTATCTTTTTTTCTATTTCACTCAAATCCTCATTTGTTTCATTAAGAGCTTTATTAATAACGAACTCTTTACCAGATGCATAAAAGTCATTAATTAGTGAAATAATTATGTGCTTTATTTCTTCCCATGGTATTTCATCATATTTGTTTACCGAAATAAATTCTTTGCTCAAAAAAATTCCTTCTACTCCGTTAACAGAAAGTATATTTCTTACTAATTCATTTTGAATATTGTCTTTTTTAGTAATTTCATATGACCCACAATTTGAAACTGTCTTCCCTGGTAAAAATTTTAAAGAGTTAGGGTTTGGAGTAATTTCGGTTTGAACAAACATGAATTATATATAATCATTAATTACAAAATTGGAACTTGATAATAAAAATATCTCAAAAACCTAATATTTCATGAATTTTCTTAATCTTTTTAGATGCTATTTCATCAGCTCTTTTACAACCTTCAGAGAGTATTTTGTCTAAATACGTTTTTTCAGCTAACAGTTTTTTAATTTCATTAGATATTGGACAAATTTTATCAACTATAACTTGTGACAAATTTTCTTTAAACTGAGAAAAATTTTGTCCTGAAAATTCATTTATTGTTTTTTCTAAAGAGGATTCAGTTAAACACGAAAAAATACCTATTAAATTTTTAGCTTCTGGTCTTTTATTGAGCTCTTCGATTGATGATGGCATTGGCTGGGTATCAGTTTTAGCCTTTTTAATCTTATTAATAATTATATCTTTTTCATCAGTTAAATTTATCCTACTCAGATCTGATAGTTCTGATTTACTCATTTTTTTTAAACCATCTTTAAGACTCATTATTCTTGAAAATTCTTTTTGTATCAAAGGTTCAGGAATTTTAAAAAAATTTTCAACTTTGAAATCATTATTAAACTTTTGTGCAATATCTCGACAAAGTTCTAAGTGTTGTTTTTGATCATCTCCAACTGGAACATGAGTAGTGTCATATAATAATATATCTGCTGCCATTAGAACTGGATATGAATAAAGTCCGATACTAGCTTTTTCCTTATCCTTTCCAGCTTTTTCTTTAAATTGTGTCATTCTATTTAACCAGCCCATCCTAGCAATACAACTCAATATCCATGCTGCTTCTGAATGTGCACTTACTTGGGACTGATTAAAAATTATATTTTTTTTTGGATCAATTCCACTTGCTATAAATGTTGCAACTGTCTCAAGAATATTGTCTTTTAATTCTTTTGAATCTTGACTTACTGTAATTGCGTGAAGATCTACTACACAAAAAATACATTCATTTTTATTGTCATTGTTCAATTGAACAAAATTCTGTATTGCACCTAAATAATTACCCAAATGAAGATTACCTGTTGGTTGCACACCTGAAAAAATTTTCTTTTCCATAATTTAATACTTTAATTTAATATCTTCATATTTGAAAGCTTTGATAAACAAAGAAATAACAAAATAAAATATAACTCCCAACAAAACAATTAATATTAAATAAAAAAGTTTAAATTTATAATCATAAATCAATTGATTTTCAAAAGCTAAGATTAGATACTTAAAAAATATCCCCATCATTACTGATGAAAAAATTATCTTTAAAAATTGTATAAAAAAAATTGAATTAAACTTAAATAAATTTCCACCTCTCAGAAGAACAAATAATACTATTGAATTAAACCAGGATGAGATGGTTGTTGCTATTGGAATAATTATAAAACCAACATCCTTAAAATAATAAATACTTATTGTAATATTCAAAATTACTGAGACTAAAGAAATATAAAATGGAGTTTTGGTATTATTGTTTGCGAAAAAAAAAGTTGAAAATACCTTAATTAAAACAAAAGCAGGTAAACCTAAACCAAAATAGTACAAAGCTTTAGCTGAATTACTCACAGCATCTTGACTAAATGACCCATATCCAAATAATGCAGAAATAATTTCTTCCGAACCTAAAAGAAGTGCAATTGATGCTGGTAAACTCAAAAACATACTCAATTCCAAAGCTTTATTTTGAATTAATAAAATTTTATTTTTTTTTTTTAAATAAACATGTTTAGAAAGTTGAGGCAAAATAACAACTCCAATTGCAATTCCAGCTATAGCTAGATTTATTTGATAAATTCTATCTGCATAATACAAATATGAGACAGCACTAGCTTGGAATGATGCAATGATGGTTCCTACAAGAATATTTATTTGAGTTACTCCTGATGAAAAAACACTTGGCAAAAGCTTTTTAAAAAAAATTTTAACATTGTTACTTATTTTAAAGGTGTAATTTAACTTTACTGAATAAAATTTTTTAACAAATCTATATAAAAAAACTAACTGTAAAAAACCAGCTATTGATACCCCGTATGAAAGATAATAAACGAGCTCATCATTTAAATATTTATCCAAAAGTAAGATGCATATCAAAACCAAATTTAAAATGATTGGTGCGGCTGAGGCAGCGGCAAATTTGTTGTGTGAATTTAATATTGCTGAAAAAAAAGAGGATAAACTTACAAACATTAAAAAAGGGAAAGTTATCCTTGTAAGGTCTATAGCAAGCTCAATTTTTTTAGTATTTTCTGTAAAACCTGGAGCTATCAAACCAACAAATACTGGCATAAAAATCTCAATAGCCAAAATAATAAATATTAAACCTAAAAATAATAAATTAAAAATTTGATTAGCAAATTTATATGATTTGGATTTACCTTTAATCAATTCTGAGGAATAGCTAGGAACAAATGCTGCATTAAAAGTTCCTTCTGCAAATAATCTTCTAAAAGTATTGGGTATTCTAAAAGCTACAAAAAATGCATCAGCTAAAAAACTTGTACCAAGAAAAATGGCAATTAAAACATCTCTGAAATAACCAAGTAATCTGCTGATTATAGTATAAAATCCAAAAGTCCCTGTTGACTTAACTAAGTTCATAAATCA
>MDTB01238235.1_pt1 | contig 15679 bp, 13 predicted proteins | sample 811161 | NCBI WGS metagenome assembly MDTB01 (sample SAMN05326650, study PRJNA326480) | marine metagenome | isolation source: seawater | place: Mediterranean Sea | collected 2009 | reverse complement strand
CGGTTGAGGCATCAAAAACATCAGCAGAAATAATCGTGATGGCTGGTGTACATTTCATGGCTGAAACAGCAAAATTAATGAGTCCTAATAAAAAAGTGTTGTTGCCTGATATGAAAGCAGGTTGTTCATTGTCATCCTCAATTACTGGAAAAGATGTGAGACTTTTAAAAGAAAAATATCCTGGTGTTCCAGTTGTATCTTATGTAAATACCTCAGCAGACGTAAAAGCTGAAACAGATGTTTGTTGTACCTCAGCTAATGCTGTCAAAATTGTTAAATCTTTAGGAGTTAAAAAAGTAATTTTTTTACCTGATGATTATCTAGCAAAATATGTAGCATCTCAAACTGATGTGGAAATTATTTCTTGGAAAGGAATTTGTATCGTTCACGATCAATTTAGTGAAAAAGAAATAATCAGTATTAGAAAAAATAATCCAGGTATTAAAATAATTGCTCACCCAGAATGTCCTCCAGAGGTAATAAAAGCTAGTGACTTTGCAGGATCTACCTCGGGTATGATTAATTATGTCAAAGATAACCAACCCAAGAAAGTTATGATGGTGACTGAATGTTCAATGAGTGATAATATTCAAGTAGAAAATCCAAATGTTGAATTTATAAGACCCTGCAACCTTTGTCCGCATATGAAAAAAATTACTTTACCAAAAATATTAGACTGCTTAGAAAATGAAACTGGTGAAATCATAATGGATCAAGAAACAATAAATAAAGCAAGATTGTCTGTAGAAAAAATGGTTGCTATTGGTAGATAGCTTTTTGTGCCAAAAATTAAACTTAGTGAAAATTTTATAAGAAATACAGTTAAGCTTGCACTTAATGAGGATCTTTTTCCGTCTGGAGATATCACGTCGAACTTAATCAAGAATAATAAAGTTATAAAAATTAAGTTAATAACAAATCAAAATGCAATTGTTGGAGGTTTGTTATTTGCTAAAAATGCTTTTACTTTAGTTGATAAAAAAATTAGATTTATCATAAAAAAAAAAGATGGTTCTAGAGTTAAAAAAGGATCTTTAATTGCTACAATTAAAGGTAAAGCAAAAAATATACTTGTGGCAGAGAGAGTGGCTCTAAATTTTTTGTCACATATTTCTGGTATAGCAACTAAAACAAATCAATTTATAAAATTGAGTGGTAAAAAGTGTAAAATTTGTTGCACACGTAAAACGATTCCTAACTTGAGAGTAATTCAAAAATATGCAGTTAAATTAGGAGGTGGTACTAATCATAGGTTTAATTTAAGTGATGAATATTTAATTAAAGATAATCATGTAGCTTCATTAGATATTAAAGATCTTGTGATGTTAGCTATAAAAAATAAAAGAGGAAGAAAAATTACTGTAGAAGTTGACAATCTGAGCCAACTCAAAGCTATTATGGGTTTAAAATTTGATACTGTTTTATTTGACAATATGAGTGCCAGAAATTTAAAATTGGGTATCAAAATTGCCAAAAAATATTATGAAACTGAAGCCTCAGGAAATATTAATCTTAAAAACATTAAGTCTATTGCTGCAACTGGTGTAGATAGAATTTCAATTGGAAGTATCACTCATAGTGCTCAAGCTATAGATTTTAAATTAGAAGTTTGATCAAAAATTAAAAAATGAAATCTATAAAGCTTAAAAAATCCCTGAAGTATATCTTACCATTAAAAACTAACGATCTTATTCGATTTGGTAATAGAAATGATAGCGGTTATGTAATTTCAAAGAAAGCAATGAATAAGGTCAATTTTATGCTCTCTTTTGGAATGTCAAATAATTGGTCTTTTGAGGAAAATTTTTTAAAGGTAAATTTGAAAAATAGAGTTCAAATTTATGATCACACTGTAGGTTATAAGTATTTTTTTTATAATTTTTTAAAATCTATAAAAAGAATTTTTTATTTTAGATCTAATATAAAAAATGTTTTTGAAAAATATAATGACTTGATTGGATACCATCGAATCACTAATGATAAGAGAATTGAACATCTGCAAATAAAAGTATCTAATAAAAATATTAAAAGAGAGGCAAATTTAAAAAAAATATTTAATAAAATTAAAGGTAAAAAAATTCTATTATCTATTGATATTGAGGGAGATGAATATAAAATTATAAAAAATTTGAACAGATATAGTGAACTAATTCATCTATTAATAATTGAGTTTCATTATTTAAATAAAAAAAAATCCTCATTTAAAAAGATAATAAATGATTTAAAAAAAAAATTTGAAATTATTCATATTCATGGAAATAATTATACATCATATTGTACTGATGGTATGCCAGTGACGCTAGAAATGACATTTAGAAATAAAAAAATTTACCCAATAAAAAAAAAAAAATATATTAAAAATTTTCCTATCAAACACTTAGATTATCCAAATTATAAGAACCATAAAGATTTGAAATTTCATTATTAAATGTCAAATTATTGAATAATTTTTTTCAGGTTGGGCTTATAATAATTTGGACCCTTCATTACTTTGCCTAATTCGTTATAAATAGGTTTTCCATTTTCATCTAACTTGCTCATATTTGAATTTTGAACTTCATCAAAACACTTGTCTAAATTTATACCAAATGCATGCCCCGCTCCGTATGTGACGTAAAGGATATCCGTAAGTGCATCAGCAACTTCCAATAAATCCTTATTTTTCATTGCATCTTTTAACTCTTCTAGCTCCTCATTAATGAGGTCTATTCTAAGCTTATTGATTTTATGTGTGCTAAATGCTGGTTTATCTTTAACCTCTTGACCAAAGGTTTTCATAAACACTCCAACTTTCCCAAAATTTGACATATTGCTCCTGTAAGTTTTATAAAATTAATGTATATTAATAATAATTTATTAATTACTTATTAATCAATGAAATTAAGAAAAGAATTTGATAGCATTGGTACTATTAACGTCCCTAAAGATAAATATTGGGGTGCATCTACTCAAAGATCAAAAAAATATTTTGATATCGGTGAATTTAAAGTAAGACCAGTTTTAATTAAGTCTATTGCAATAATTAAAAAAGCTGCAGCAGTAGTACATCTTAAAGAAAAACAAATTTTACCTAATATATCAAGAGCTATTGTAAAGGCCTCTGATGAAGTCATATCAGGTAAATTAAATGAGCATTTTCCATTAAAAGTTTGGCAAACTGGATCTGGAACCCAAACAAATATGAATGTTAATGAAGTGATAGCTAATAGAGCTATTGAAATTTTGGGAGGAAAAAAAGGCTCAAAAAAACCTGTGCATCCTAATGACCATGTTAATAAATCTCAATCAACAAATGATGTTTTCCCAACAGCTATGCATATTGCGATAGCTATGGAAACTAAAAAAAAATTATTGCCTTCTTTAGACCTGTTGAACAAGGAATTAAAAAAAAAAGTTTCTAAATTTAAAAATATTATTAAAGTAGGCAGAACTCATTTACAAGATGCTACTCCTTTGTCGTTAGGACAAGAGTTTTCTGGATATCAATCACAATTGCAAGATTGCATTTATAGAATTAAAAATGCTTTAAATGAGATTTTTTCATTAGCTCAAGGCGGTACTGCAGTTGGTACAGGAATTAATAGCAAAAAAGGTTTTGATAAAAAAATTATTAAAGAAATAAAAAAAATTACCAATTTACCTTTTAGGCCAACTAAAAATAAATTTGCTGCTTTAGCTGCGCATGACGAAATAGTGAATTTTTCAGGCACTTTAAATACAACTGCAGTGTGTTTAATGAAAATTGCAAATGATTTAAGATTTTTAGGTTCAGGGCCTAGGGCAGGTTATGGGGAACTTATTTTACCAGCTAACGAACCAGGCTCATCTATAATGCCTGGAAAAGTAAATCCAACTCAATCTGAAGCTGTAACTATGGTTTGTGTAAAAGTTATTGGAAATCACAATGGTATTACTATGGCGGGCTCACATGGACATTTTGAGTTAAATGTATTTAAGCCACTAATTGCACATAACATTTTACAGTCAATAGATTTACTTGCTGATAGCACTAAAAATTTTTCAATTTATTGTGTAAAAGGATTAAAAGCTGATGAGATAAAAATAAAACAATTTTTAGATAATTCCCTAATGTTAGTTACTGCCTTAGCACCGCATATTGGATATGATAAAGCAGCTAAAATAGCTAAAAATGCTTTAAAAAATAAAACAACTTTAAAAGTAGAAGCACTAAAAACAGGTTTAATCAATGAAAAAGATTATAATAAAATAATTGACCCAAAAAAAATGATTTATCCTGCGTAAGCATTAAAAAAATTATTAACAAAATTTTTAAAAGCAATTTTATTGGAAATTATTTTTTTTGATAAATTAAATTTATCGAGATATTTTTTAAGATTTTTATTTTCGACTCCATCTATTCTAACATTATCAAAACTAAATGTTTTTTTTTCTAGATTATAAATGAAATCAAAGTCTACTTTATCTATTTTTTTTCTAGAATTTTTTGGAATTTGAAAAGATTTATAAAAATTATCTATATTTTTAAAATTTAGAAAAATTTTCCCTATGAATTTTATCTCATTATCATCATAATTTAAAAACGTTTCTTTAAAAAAAATTTTTAGGTCTTTTTTCCACATTAAACTAGTATCTGAAAAATTTAATTCACCTTCTTGAATATAAATCTTTAAAATCAAATTATTTAATTCATTAATATTTGTGATATCCTTTAGATTAAAATTTATATTTGCGTTGAGGTTTTTGTTATTGAAAATTTCAGTTTTTATTAAATCAATAAGTATAGAATTATCTTTAAGTAAATTTTTTGTACTTAATCCATCATAGCTAAAATTAGCGAAAAAATAAAAAGGTTTAAAATCTATAACTCCTTTATATGAGTTGTCACCATTTGAGTTATTAAAATTTATGGAGTTTTTTTTTAAATGATAATTTAAATTTGTATTTTTATTTATCAATCTTATGTCAAGTATTCCTTTTTTATTTTCTTCATAATAGTTAATTTCATTGACAACATTTAATCTTATTTTCTTGGAATTAAAATTTGTAATTATTGTTTTATTAAATTTGTTATTCTTTATTGAAAACTTAAATGGCAAATTAAATATTTCGTTCTTTGATAAAAAAACATTTTGAAAGTTTTTTAAATCATAAAAAAACTTACTTGATTTAATTTTATTTATAAATAAAACCTCTTCATCTTTATTATTAAAAAAAATATTACTATTTTTAATTAAGATTTCATTTTCGTTAGGCTCTAAACTTAAAAGATCTTGAAAAAAAGATAAATCTTCTATCTGAAGATTAAAATCTGCTTTATTTAAAATCAAATCTTTTACTAAAATATTATTAAATGAAAAAAAGTTATTTACTGATATTAAAATCTTAAAATTTTTAATATTCGCAATATTTTTCGTATCTCTAAATATAGAAACATTTTTAGCTGAGAAGTGAGGTTTTGGAAAAAATGTGTAAATAATTTCTTCATTAAATTTTATATCAATATTATATTTTTTTGAAATATGATTCTTTATTTTAGACTGAATTAGATTCTTATCAAAAAAAGTTGGTAGTGAAAAATAACTCAAAACTAAAACCAACAATACTGCAAATATTAAAAAAACTTTGTTATTGTTGATAAATTTTCTTTTTTTTAAATTTTGTAAAAAAAGATTTAAAGTATTAAAATAGCTTTCTATTGAAGAATTTATTGATAAAAATTGCTTTGTAAGTTTTTTTGCAAATTGATTATCTTTAGACATATAAATTTGATCAACTTATATTAGAAATATTAAAATGGTAAACGCTGAATATTTAAAAAATCTAAATAATGCGCAAAAAGAGGCTGTCATGTATCTTGATGGACCATTATTGATTGTGGCAGGTGCTGGATCAGGAAAAACGAAAGTTCTTACAACCCGAATAGCTAATATTATTAAGGAAAAAAAAGCGTTTCCCAATCAAGTCTTAGCAGTAACTTTCACCAATAAAGCTGCAAGAGAAATGCAATTAAGAGTTAGTAAAATTCTTGGGTCTACTGCAACAAGTCTCTCTTGGTTAGGAACTTTTCACTCAATATGTGCAAAATTTTTAAGGAAACACGCTACAGCAGTCAATTTAAACTCAAATTTTACAATTATTGATACTGAAGACCAAATAAGATTAATTAAAAATATCTGCAAAGCGGAAAATATAGATGTTAAGCAATTATCTCCTAAGTATATACTTGCGATTATTGATAGGTGGAAAAATAAGGGATTTTATCCTATCGAAGTAATTATTGATAACAAAGATATTTATGAAAAAATAATCTTACCAATTTATAAAATTTATCAACAAAAACTGATAGAACTAAATTCATGTGATTTTGGTGATTTAATTTTACATGCAGTAAAGATTTTAGAGAGCAATTTAGATATTAGAGAAATTTACGCAAAAAACTTTAAATATATATTAGTAGATGAATATCAAGATACAAACTATATTCAAAGTAAATGGCTTAATTTGCTTTCAGAAAAAAATAAAAATATTTGTTGTGTTGGGGACGATGATCAGTCTATTTATAGTTGGCGTGGTGCAGAAATAAAAAATTTTTTAGAATTTGATAAAGTATACGAAAACACAAAGGTTATAAGACTTGAGCAAAATTATAGATCAACACAAAATATTTTATCTGTAGCATCAAATTTAATAGCATATAATCAAAATAGAGTCGGAAAAACTCTTAAAACAACCATGGAGGAAGGTGAATTAGTAAAATTAAACTGTTTTAAAAACGGTAAAGATGAAGCAGTAGGTGTCTCTGATGAAATTGAAAAAATTAAAAACAAAATAGGATTTAACAATATTGCGATACTTGTAAGAGCAATATTTCAAACTAGAGAATTTGAAGAAAGATTTTTAAAGATAGGGGTGCCTTATCGAATTTTAGGAGGCACTAAATTTTATGAAAGGGCTGAAATAAAAGATTGTATTGCTTATATGCGTTTAACTTATCAAGAAAAAGATGATTTAGCTTTTGAGAGAATCGTAAATAATCCAAAACGAGCAATAGGAGATGGTACTTTAAAAACTATTCATGAATATTCAAAAAAAAATAATCTTTCTTTAGAGGTTGCTTCAAAAAAAATGATTGAAAGTAATCTAATAAAACCAAAAGCAAAAGTTGGCCTCACTTCATTTTTAGATATGATGATGAAGTGGAGATATGATTTAAATATAAAAAAAATTAATCACATCAAATTATTACAAACAATTTTAGATGAGTCTGGATATTCTATGATGCTAAAAAATAAAAAGGATATTGAAAACGAAAATAGAATAGAGAATATCAAAGAACTTTTGAGTGCGATGAAAGAATTTGATAGTTTAGAAAGTTTTTTAGAACATGTTTCACTTGCAACATCTGTTGATCAAGATTGGGAAGGAGAAAAAGTGAATATGATGACTATGCATGCCGCTAAAGGCTTAGAATTTGAAACTGTATTTTTGCCAGGTTGGGAAGAAGGCCTTTTTCCACATCAAAAATCTATTGAAGAAAAAGGACAAAAAGGACTTGAGGAAGAGAGAAGACTTGCTTATGTGGGAATAACGAGAGCCAAAAAACAAGCTAACATATCTTTTTCAATGAACAGGTTTTATCAAGGAGACTGGATAGATAGTATGGCTTCTAGATTTATTGATGAATTACCTGAAAAAAACTTGGAAAAAAATTCATTTTTTGATGAAAACAAAGAAGAAATTGAGGATTTTGAGTTTAATCAAGATTTTGAAGAAAATGAAAATATTAGAAGCCCTGGATGGATAAGATATCAAAAAAGAATTAAATGATTGTAAAAAGAATTGGAGATTTAAGAAAAAAATTTGATAAATTTGGAATAGATGGATATGTAATACCAAAAAATGATGAGTTTTTTTCTGAGTATTCAGAAAAAAACAGATTGAAATTTATTTCTAATTTTAGTGGTTCAGCGGGTTTTGCTATTATTCTTAAAAATAGAAATTATTTGTTTATTGATAATAGATATACAATTCAAGCTGAAATAGAATCGAGTAAATATTTTAAAATAGTCGATTTTAAGAAAATTGTTGATTGTAAATTATTTAAAAACCATACTTTAGGGATTGATCCGAAACTTTTTACCTCTACTCAAATTATTAAATTTTTTAATAAAAATAATAAAGTAAAGGAAATAAATCATAATTTAATAGACAATTTGTTAAACAAACATTCCCAAAATTCAAAACAATTCTTTTCATTAAGTAAAAATATTGTTGGTGAAAGTCATAGGAATAAGATCAATAAAGTTTCAAATATATTAAAAAAAAATAGATTAGATTATTTATTTGTAAGTTCACCTGAAAATGTAGCATGGTTGCTAAATATTAGGGGCCTTGATAATCCACATAGTCCAATTCCTAATTGTAGACTTCTAATAAATAATAAAAGAAAAATTTACTTAATTGCTAAAAAACAAAAAGTTTTAAAGTTATTCAAAGAAAGGAAAATTAATCAAACTCAATTGGTGAATCCTCAACATTTGAATATTTTGGTCAATAAACTAAAGAAAGGTAAAATTTTAATTGATGAAATCAGTTGTTCTATTTTTCACGAAAATTTATTTGAAAAAAAATTTAAAATTTTTAAGAAACAAGATCCTATTTATCTTTTAAAATCAATCAAAAATAAAAAAGAAATTAATAATATGATTAAAAGTCATATCCTAGATGGTGCTGCGCTTACAAAATTTTTGTATTGGATTAAAAATGTAAATAAAAAGGTAATATCAGAACATGATGCACAAGAAAAACTAGAAAATTTTAGAAAAAAAAATATTGATTATTTATTTCCAAGTTTTAATACTATTGCTGGAGCAGGAAAAAACGCTGCTATAGTTCATTATAGAGCTCACAAAAAACGATCAAAAAAAATAAATAAAAATGATATTTTTTTGTGTGACTCGGGAGGGCAATATAAATATGGAACTACAGATGTTACACGTACAGTTTGCTTCACCAAACCAAATAAAAGTATTAAAGATATATTTACCAGAGTTTTAAAAGGACACATCGCTGTTGCGACTGCTAATCTAAAAAAATATTCCTCTGGAAATTTAATTGACATTTTAGCTAGAAAAAGCCTAAAACAAATTGGACTAGACTATGGTCATGGAACTGGACATGGTGTTGGATTTTTTTCGAATGTTCATGAAGGTCCTCAGGCAATATCTAAATATAATAAAATCAAAATTCGCGAAGGTATGATTATAAGTAATGAGCCTGGTTTTTATAAAAAAAATAAATTTGGATTAAGAATTGAAAACTTAATATATGTGCAAAAATCCAACAATAAACTTTTGTTTAAAAATTTAACCATGGCCCCTATTGAAAGAGAATTAATCAACTTTAAAAAATTGAATTTTTTTGAAAAGGATTATTTATTGAAATATCATTTGGATGTTTATTCAAAAATATCAAAATATTTGAGTAAAAATGAAAAAAAATGGTTAGCTAGCATCATTTAGCATTTTAATCCAATCTTCTTGGTTAAGAATTTTAACTTTTAAATTTTTTGCACTTTCAACTTTTCTTTTAGTCGGTTTTTCACCTGTAATAAGATAATCAAGTTTTTTAGATACATTGCTTATTATTGATCCTGAGTTTTGTTCTATTAAAGATTTGGCTTCAGCTCTACTCATGTTCTCTAACTTTCCGGTTAAAAGAAAGGTTTTATTCTTTAATGGTCCGTTTTTTTTTGTTTCTAAACTATCCTGTATCGAAAGTATTTTTAAAAGATCACTTAAAACTTTTAGATTAGTTTTATTTAAAAAAAAATTTTTAATTGAATTTATTTGTATTTCGCCCATTCCATCAATATTCAATAGTTCTTTAAAATTACCACGCGTTGAAAGCGCTAAAAAATTTTTAGACGATTTCAAATGCTTAGACAATAATTTTGCATTTTCAAGACCAATATGTCTAATACCAAGAGAATAAATGAACCTCTCAAAAGAAATTTTTTTTTTTTCTTCGATCGAATATTTTAAATTAGATACAGATTGTCTACCCCAACCTTCCATAACTTTTAATTTATCATAATCTAAATTAAAAATATCCTGTGGTAATTTAATTAATTCAAGATTGAAAAAATTCTCAACAATTTTTTTACCAAAACCTTCAATATTAAAAGCTTCTTTGGAAACAAAATGTTTAATCTTTTCAACAGCAATTTTTTTACATTCAAATCCTTCTCTTGAACATCTTCTAACAGCATCCTTTTTTTTAGTAATAGTATTAAATTCCTTAATAGTTTTTGACCCACACGAAGGGCATAACAATGGAAATAAAAACTTTGAGGATTTTTTTTCTCTTTTTTTTAAATCGACAGAAACAATATGTGGAATTACATCTCCAGCTCTTTCAACTTTTACGGTATCTCCTATTCTAATATCTTTTCTAATAATCTCATCTTCATTGTGTAATGTAGCATTAGATACGATTACACCTCCTATGTTTATCGGGCTAATTTTTGCAACTGGAGTAAGGGCACCAGTTCGTCCTATTTGAATATTTATTTTAAGAATTTTTGAAATACCACTATTAGCTGAAAATTTATGAGCAATAGCCCATCTAGGAGCATTAGCAACATAACCTAAACGTTTTTGTAAATTAAAATCGTTTATTTTATAAACTATACCATCAATATCAAAATCTAACTCATTTCTTTTTTTTTCAATTTTATCGTAATTTTTCATTAAATTTGTGGTTCCGTTTATTAATTTATTAAGTTGATTAGTTTTAAAACCCCACTCTTTTAATTTATTTAAAAAACTATTTTGATCATTTATTTTAAGATCTTTTACAAAGCCAAAAGTATAAGCAATAAACTTTAATGGAATTTTTTTTGTATCATTTGGATCTTTTTGTCTTAAAGAACCAGAAGCTGCATTTCTAGGATTTGCAAAATTGTTTGAAAGTTTCTTAAAATCGCTATTTTGTATAAATATCTCACCTCTAATATCTATTTCTTTTGGAAAATCTTTTGCATTTATCTGAAGTGGTATGTCTTTTACGGTTTTTAAATTAGCTGTAATATCCTCTCCTTCATTTCCGTCTCCTCTAGATAATCCAATATTTAAATTACCATTTAAATAAACCAAAGAAGCCGATATCCCATCAATTTTAGGTTCAACACTATATTCAATTTTAAAATTTTTTGGTTTATCTAAATAGTTAATTATCTTTTTTTCAAAATTTATTAAATCTTCCTCTGTAAAGGCATTTGCAAGAGATAACATTGGAATTTTATGTTTAACTTTTTTAAAATTTTTAGATGGTTTAAAACCAACAATTTTAGACGGAGAGTCTTTATGATTTAAAAAATTAAATTTATTTTCTAATTCTAATACCTCTTTTTTTAGTGAGTCATAATAACCATCAGAAGCGGGTGAATTGTTATTATTATAATATTTCTCATTTAACCTTATAATTTGTTTAATTTTATCTAAATAATCTTTTTTAATTTTGTCACGATTCATTTTATTTAAAAAGTTTTTTAAAATTCCTTATTAAAACGTTTTGTTTCTCTTTCTTAATTTTTTCCTTTGGATTTTCATAATTTTTATTAAATACTCGATAACTTTCTATATACCATTCACTACTTTGATAATTATATCCCAATAATGTTGCATATTTCTTGGCTTCACTCTCTAAGCCTATCATATAATTTATTTCAACTAACCTATGTATAGCTTCCTCAACATACTCAGTTTTTTCATAGTTATTAACTACATTTTTAAATCGATTAATTGCTGGTATCCATTTTTTTCGGGAAATGTAATATTTACCTATATAAACTTCCTTAGAAGCTAAAACATTAGCAATTAAATCTAATTTAAATTTAGCATCTAGAGCAAAATCAGTATTAGGATATTCATTAATAACTATATTAAAATACTTTTTTGAATTTAACAAAGGTGAAAGATCTTTTTTCTCATCTACAATTAATTCATAATAACAAATGCCAAGTAAAAAATAAGCGTAAGCTACATTCTGATTTGCAGGATAATTTCTTAAAAACTTTTTCGCTTCTGAGATTGCATCTCCATAGTAATCTTGACTGTAATATGAGTATGCGGCCATCAAAACAGATCTAGAGGCCCAAATTGACTGGGGATATAAATTTTCTACAGTGTTAAAATTTTTTGCTGCAAATAACACATCACCTTGTTCTAAAGCTTCAACACCAGCATTATATGCATTTATCATTTCAGCCTCTAAATCTAATCCTTTAATATTTACCTCTTTTTCTTTTTTTCCTCCACAATTAGTTAGAAAAAGAAATATAGATATACAAAGAAATGTGAAAATATATTTCATATTCCCTATTATTAGTTTAAAAAAATTTTTATGCTATTGATTTAAATAAATTTTTTTTGATATATGTGTGTGGTAAATTTTTTTCTTTTATCTCAATAATTGAAAAATTTTCGTTATTATTAAAGACTTTTCTTAATAATTCATTTGAAAGATAGTGTCCTCCTTGAGAACATTTAACTTTTGCCAATAATCTATATCCACAAGTATATAGATCTCCAATACAATCTAATATTTTGTGATTTACAAATTCTTTCTTATTTCTTAGACCATTTTCATTTAAAATGTCATCATTTTTTACAACTATTGCATTATCAAGACTACCACCTTTAGCTAAACCATTTTTTTTAATCTTTTCAATATCTTCATAAAGACAAAACGTTCTTGAGTTGAATATATCTTTAAGATCGTCCTCATATAAGTTTATTTTATTTCTTTGATTACCTATAATTGCGTTAGTATATTTCAATTCATAATCTATATCTAAACTTAATTTAGATGGTTCAATTGAAATCGATCTTTGGCCATCTTTAAATTCAACTTTTTTATTAATCTTAATTATCTTAATTGGTGTTGAACTTACCTCTAGCCCGGTCGAAATAATTTTCTTTATAAATTCAATTGCGGATCCATCTAAAATAGGAACTTCAATATTATCTATTTCTACTAATGCATTGTCTACTCCAAGACCATAAAGAGCTCCCATCAAATGTTCAATTGTTGAAACTTTTACTCCATATTCATTTGAAATAGTTGTATTAAGAGATGTGTTAGTCACATTCTCAAAACTTGGATAAATAATATTATTATTATTTAAATCTATTCTTTTAAAAACTACACCCGAATTTGGTTTAGCCGGTTTAATAGTTATGTTTACCGCTTCACCACAATGAAGCCCTACTCCTGTAAAATGAACTGCATCTTTAACTGTTTTTTGATTTAAAGCTGACATTAACAACTTTTAATGTCTTGACACAAAAATTCAAAAACAACAAATGTTACTAGAAAATACCATTTTATCTGAAGAAATTAAAAAACTTTTCAAAAAGACCTTTATTATCATGACTTTTATTATAAAATTTAACTTCATTTGGATTACAACCCTCAGTTATTTCCCAAGCTTTTCTATGTAAATCATCATTACACTTAAAGTGATCTTTAACGTATTTAGCGCTAATTATTTGATTAATTGAAATTTGATATCTGCTTAGGCATTTTTCCAAATTTTTAATAAATATTTCCGATAGACATATAAATTTTATATCTAGAGAAAAATAATGACATTTTAGTTCTTTAGGTAAAAAAGAATAATCTTTACTATCAATTTGATAGTTTTCTATCAACATGTGAATTATTTTCTTTTCTTCCATAGTTTTTTTACATTGTAATTTTGCATCATTTAATGAATAAGATAAATTTTTAAAGGTTAAAAAATTTCCACCATTATCTTTTTTGACTGATATAAAAATAGGAAAAAAGTCCTCTGTTTCTAATATAACAAAAATTTTTTTTATAAAATATTTTAAAATTTTTTCTGATTTTATGATATTTTCATCAAGAAAATTTTTTATTTGTTCAAAATCTAACTCATTAAATGGACTATTTATTATAATTTCTTTTTCGTAAACCATCTTCAGATTAGGAACTTTAAAAATACAAATACTAAATTTATCTTTACTTAGATAGAGATAAGATACAAAATCTGAGTCATTATCCATTTGTAATTACCTGACCCGGTTGTCTTAAATCAATTATTTTAATATTTGTAAATTCCTCTTTTTTAAGTAACTCAATGTACAAGTCTACAGACTCCTTAACCTTCAGTTTTGGTAATTTAATTAATACTCCAGAATCAGTTTGTATATCCCAACGTTTTGAAGGAAAAAAAAATAAATTTCTTATTTCATCAAAATCTAATTTGGACTTTTCTATAAGCTCTTTTAACTTAAAAAATTCCTCAACATTCAAATTTCCATATATATATGGCAACTGATTATTATGATTTTGAGTCTTGATAAGTTTCCTATTTGAGCCTAAGTAAAAGATTTTATTATCTTTTTCTACATAAGCTAAAAAATTAGTTTTTTTGAGTTTAATATTTAATGAAGAAGGGTATTCTTTAAATACAAAAAATTCTTCTATATAATTATATCTATCAAGTAATTTCTTTATTTTATTTTTTTTTAGAAAAAATAAATTATTAATTTTTAAACTTTCTAATCTATTCAATATTTCAAAGCTTTCTTGTTTACTCATTCCTGAGACTTTTATCTTGTTTATTTTAGGAATTTCTAAATTATTTAAATTCTTATTATTAAAAGTTCCAAATATTAAAAATAAAAATAAATATAATAAAATTTTTTTATTTCTTTTTAAAAGCATCTTTTAAAATAAGTTCAATGAGTTTAATAAAAGTAATCCCTCTGTAAGCAGCTATTTCTGGTACAAGAGAAAGATTTGTCATACCTGGCTGGGTATTAATTTCAAGTAAATAAAATTTTCCTTTATAAAATTTGAAGTCTGAACGCGTAACACCACTGCAACCTATTATATTGTGTGCTTTGAGACTCAAACTCATTAATTTACTATAATTTTTTTTTGACAAATTAACTGGTATTATATGTTTTGTTTTTGCTTTAAAATTGTACTTTGCCTGATAATCGTAAAATTTTCTCTTAGGTTTTAATTCTATTGCGCCTAATTTTCTTGATCCAATAATTGCGGCCTGAATTTCTCTGCCAGGTATAAATTCTTCTATAAGAATTTTCTTGTAATTTTTTAACAAATTAATTTTTTTTATAATATTTAATTTTGAACAAATGAAAACATTTACACTTGAGCCTTCATTAATGGGCTTAATAACAACTGGGAATTTTAATCTTTTTTCAATAAAATCGATTAAAAAAGATTGAGATTTATTAAAAGAGTAAGAAATAAATTTTGGTGTCAGTATATTATTTTTAATAAATATTTTTTTAGAAAGCTCTTTATCCATAGCAATTGCTGATGCAACTACATTTGAATGAGTGTAAGGTATTTTGGTAGTTTCCAATATTGTCTGAATATAACCATCTTCTCCAAACTGACCGTGCAAAGCATTAAAAATAACCTTTGGTTTAAAAGTCTTTATAACTTCAAGTAATTTATAATTTGGCTCATTAATTTTTATATCATATCCATTTTCTAAAAGTTCTTTTGCAACTTGTTTTCCTGTAGAAAGACTAATAGCTCGTTCTTTTGAAATCCCACCGGAAATTATTAATACTTTTTTTTTCAAATTATTTTAAAATTTTGATTTCTTTTTCTAATTTTATTCCAGTTTTTT